>Ga0136596_1000408_pt1 | contig 22014 bp, 19 predicted proteins | sample AntRauTorcE11897_FD_101387 | JGI IMG/M metagenome (GOLD analysis project Ga0136596, IMG submission 101387) | Saline lake microbial communities from Rauer Islands, Antarctica - Metagenome Torckler E11 #897 | ecosystem: Environmental > Aquatic > Non-marine Saline and Alkaline > Saline | place... | reverse complement strand
GAGAAATTTTAAAATATCGATTCCACTAATTTTAGTAGTACTAGTCACTTTTTTTACAGGATGTAAAGACAACAGTGCAGGTCCAGATAATGACCCAACAACTAATGATCCCCCAACTGCAGACATTAATACTAATTCAACAAATGTAATGACTGGGGACCTTGTTGAACTTGATGCCTCCGGATCATCAGACCCTGACAATGACGCTTTAAGCTTTTCCTGGGTACTTGATACACCAGCTGGCAGCAACACTCAGCTCTCTGATGGAACCGTTGACCAGCCTGCCTTCACTCCAGATATTGAAGGAGATTACACTGCTACTGTAACTGTAGATGACGGTAACAATGGTACAGATGAGACCAGTGTAACAGTTACAGCAGAATCTTCAAATATGGTCACAGTTGATAACAATATATCTACCAACACAACATGGACTTCCGATAAATCCTATCGTGTGACCAGGGTAATCAACGTCAGTGGTGTTGAACTCGTGATTGAAGCCGGAACACAGATCGAATTTGAAGAAGCCGCAGGATTATATTTTAACGGAACCTCAAAGCTGTCTATAAATGGCACAAGTACCGACTCTGTTCTCCTTACAGGAGTTGAGAAAACCGCAGGTTATTGGAAAGGGCTTGGCTTCGACTCTGGATCAAACCGGCACATTATTACATATGCAAACATCGAATATGGCGGTAACGCTAGCACGCATTCCGGACTAGACGAGACAGCAAATATTGCCCTCGAAAGTAATGTACTTGAGCTAACCAACTCAACCCTCAGTAATAGTGGTTCTTACGGTCTTTATATTGAATCTAATGGGACAATACTTCCAAACTTCTCCAACAACACCTTTGCAGAAAACACAAATGCTTCGGCGTTAGTACCGTCAACTACTACTCCCTACTTTGATAGCGGTTCAGTATTTGATGACAACAATGAATCTACACCATCAGAAGTGTTAGTATTTGATGGCGGAAACTTGAATGATGGAGGAACGATTAGTGCTCTCGACGTCCCTTATCGCATCATCGACAATAACATATTTAAAATTGGAAGCGATGTGACTATAGGTCCCGGCACCGTCATGGAGTTCGGCGAAGCCAGCGGGCTTTATGCTAATGGAAATGCCAAACTCACTATCAACGGAGAAAGCGGTAACACAGTTTTGCTAACCGGAGTTGAGAAAACAGATGGTTACTGGAAGGGTATCGGCTTTGATTCCGGAGATAGCCGACACACAATCACGTTTACTACCATAGAGTACGGAGGCAATGCCAGCACACACTCTGGTCTCAACGAACCTGCCAATATCGCTCTTGAAGACAATATACTAGAGCTAAGTAACTCTACCATTCGTAACAGCGGTAAATGGGGACTATATGTTGAGTCAAGAAATTCATCTCTTCCAGACTTCTCATCGAATCTATTCTCACTGAATACCAACGCCCCTATGTATATTCCGCCGAGCTTGATTTTTGCAATTGATAGCTCGTCAGATTTCACCAACAATGATGAAAGGTTCATTCTGATTTGGAATACCAGTACATCTCGAGGCGGAACCGTGTCACCGTTGGCTGGAGACGTTCCCTACCGGGTTGAGCGGAGTGCTCTTCTTCGTTTCAACAGCGAAGTTACGATTGATGATGGCGTCGAAATAGAGTTTGAAGAGGCATCTGGCGTATTTATGCAGGGTAGCAGCAAACTTGTGGCAAACGGCACAAGCAATGACGGCATTCTATTTACATCGGCCGAAGATAATCCCACAAAAGGTTTCTGGAAGGGTGTCGGATTCGACAGCAATAATCTCACGCATGAGCTAACCCATTTAACCATAGAGTATGCAGGTGGAGGAGACATGACAAACGTAAACGGAGGAGGTAATCTACGTTTAGACTCCAGTTCAAATCTAAGCCTGGTGAACTGCACGATCACTGATAGTGGTACATATGGAATTTGGCGGGATTCCGGCACTTCAGTCATTACTGAATCCGGCACTAGTTACGCACGGAATACGAACGGACCTCAAAACACACCTTAGTATTTAGGTAGTAAAATATGGATATCCAAAACCCCGGGATGCAATAGATCCCGGGGTTTTTTATTTCGATAGTTTTTCTCGTTCCAGCTCCACACTCTATAGAACGTTGATGATCACAAATATATATTAATACTCTTTTCCCCCACAGTTTCTCACCTCATCAATTCCTATTTTTCCCGAAACCCAACACTCTTATCTATGGCTAAGGTCTATTACGCAGAAGAAACTTATAACGGAATTGATTTCACCAAACAAGAATTCGAAACCGGAGATTATGAACTCTGTAGGTTTATGAACTGTAAGTTTCCGAAAATTGATCTAACTGACTGCAATTTTATTGAATGTAAGTTTGATGGGTGTGATCTCTCAATGGCCAAACTATATGGTTTCTCCATCAGAGATTGCAATTTCAAGGAGTGCAAACTGATCGGATTGCAATTCGACACCTGCAACGATTTTTCTTTTTCGGCTGAATTTGAATCTTGCAATCTAAATTTGTCTTCTTTTTTTGGGGTAAAACTGAACAATGGTTTGTTCAAAGAGTGTAGCCTACAGGAGGTGGATTTCACCCAAACCGAACTAAAGGAAACTCTTTTTGAAAACTGTGATCTTGCCAAAGCCATATTTTCCGCAACTCTCTTCAAAAAAGCAGATCTCTCTACCTCTTACAACTTCTCCATCGACCCCGAACTTAACCAAATCGAAAAAGCTAAATTTTCACTGCAAGGATTGCCGGGACTATTGGATAAATATGGGATTGTGATCGAGTAAATTGAATTGCCTGCCGCTCCAACGCAGAGCGTGTGGTGCGAGGGCCTGAGGCAAGAATAAACTACAAGATTCCTGCCTCCGCAGGAATGACCATTAACTAGTTATGAGTTAGACCAGACCTACTTCATCACTTTATCAATCCTCGCTCCCTAATGTGCTTCCAGCCAATTTTCCGCAATCCCCGACTCTACCTTCAGCGGAACATCCAGTTCAACAGCATGTTCCATTAGCTCATTGAGCTTAGCCGAAACTTCATCTAGTTCACTTTCGTGGATCTCGAAGATGAGTTCATCATGCACCTGTAGCAGCATACGGCTTTTCTTGTTGTTGTCAATGAGCCAGTGATGGATCTCGATCATGGCCAGTTTGATGATATCCGCAGCCGTGCCCTGTATCGGCATATTGATAGCCACCCGCTCGGCAAACCCACGCACGTTCCAATTGCTTGATTTGATATCCGGCACATAGCGCCGACGGCCCAGCATCGTTTTCACAAACTCATGCTCCCGAGCAAATTCCTTGGTCTCGTTGATGTAATTCAGAATATTAGGGAACCGCTCAAAATACTGATCGATCATTTCCTTCCCTTCCTCGTTCTCGATGCCGAGATTTTGAGCGAGTCCGTACGCACTTAGTCCATAGGGAATTCCGAAATTCACTTCCTTGGCTTTGCGTCGGTGATCTGCAGTTACATCATCCAGCGAATCCAGATCAAAGATCTCTTTAGCGGTACGGGCGTGAATGTCTTCTCCATTTTTGAACGCCTCAATCATCGCTTCATCTTTGGCAATATGTGCGATTACACGTAGTTCTACCTGGGAATAATCGGCAGACATCAGCTTAAATCCATCCTCGGCAATAAACGCTTTACGAATCTCCCTGCCCCGCTTTGTACGAATAGGAATATTTTGCAGGTTGGGATTGGAGGAGCTGAGACGTCCGGTAGCCGCCACACTTTGGTTAAACTCGGTGTGAATACGCCCGGTTTCTTCATTTACCAACTCAGGAATGGCATCAACATAAGTGGATTTTAGTTTGGTGAGCTGGCGGTAATCCAAAATTAAACTCGGGATCTCATACTTCACAGCCAACTTGGTCAATACTGATTCTGCGGTAGAATATTGCCCTGTTTTGGTCTTCCTACCGGCTGGCAGATCCATTTTTTCAAATAAAATGGTTCCCAACTGCTGCGGTGAATTAATATTAAACTCTTCTCCCGCTTTTTCATAGATCTGTTTCTCGAGTTCGATCAGGTCTTTTTCCAATTCCTTAGAAAAAACTGAAAGCATTTCCGTATCCAGCCTAACTCCCTTCAGTTCCATATCCGCCAAAACTTCCATCAGCGGGAAGTCCACTTTATAAGCGATTTCCAGAAGTTCATCATCTTTCAGGCGTTTATTCAGGATCTCATACAAGCGCAAAGTGATATCCGCATCTTCGCAGGCATACAAATACACATCCTCGACTTTCAGATCTGCCATTGACTTCTGTTTCTTCCCTTTCCCGATCAGTTGTTCGATCGGAACCGGTTTATAATTCAACAGGCTTTTGGACAGCTCATCCATTTTTAATCGCTGATTGGCATCGATCAGATACGCCGCGATCATAGTGTCAAACGCATTTCCTTTCACAATGAGCCCGGCCCGCTTCAGCATCAGGTAATCAAATTTATAATTATGGGCTATCTTCAGGATATGAGAATCTTCAAAAAGCGGACGAATAGCTTCGATCACTTCCTTCTCATCTAGTCCGTCTTCCACATTTACCGGGATGTAGTAGGCCGTTCCCGGAGTCGCCGTCAGTGAAATCCCTACCAATGAAGCTGTTACCGGATCGGGACTGTCGGTTTCAGTATCAAAGCAAAAACGCTCTTCATCCTTATACTCATCCACCAGTCCTTTCACTTTTTCGATGGTATCAAGCAGGGCATAATTTACCTTTTCCTCGTCCAGTTCCTGTTTAGGAGCTTCTTCTTTAAATGAACCGAAAAGATCTACCTGATCACCGTCTTTGGAGGCGACCGGACCTTCTTCACCTAAATACTTCTTTGTAAGGGTACGGAATTCCATCCGCTTGAAGAACACACCGAGTTTCTTTCTGTCCACGTCTCCCCATTCCAGCTCTTCCCAATTTTTGGTATCAGGGACGTCCGTTTTAATGGTAACCATAAATTTGGCATGAAGGGCTTGCTCCCCATACTCCGTCAGTCCTTCCCTCGCCCTTTTTCCTTTTATATTCGGAGCATCTTCTATAGCCGCTTCCAGCGATCCGTATTTCTTAATAAGTTTTGGAGCTCCTTTCTTACCAATTCCCGGAACACCCGGAATATTATCCGAAGTATCACCGATGATCGCCAGCACATCAATTACATCTTCAGGATAAACTCCGAAATAATCTTTCACTCCTTCACGGTCAACAATATTGAATCCACCGTTATTGTTGTCGGGTTTCATCATCCGGATATGGTCGTGTACGAGCTGCATGAAATCCTTGTCGGGGGTAACCATCATCACGTCAACATCATCCACATTCGCTCCACTGGCGATAGTTCCGATGATGTCATCGGCTTCGTATCCATCCTGTTCTAAATTCTGAATACCCCATGCTTCCACCATTTCTTTGATAAGCGGGATACCGATCTTGAGTTCTTCAGGCTGAGGTGGGCGCTGGGCTTTATAGTCATCGTCTTTTTCATGACGGAAAGTTGGTGCATGCGTATCCCAGGCAACGGCAATATGGGTTGGTTTTTTTTCGTCCAACATCTTTTCCAACGTATTGGCAAAACCAAGCACCGGCCCAGTTGGAATTCCCTCTGAATTTTTTAGACGGCTATTGATAAATGCAAAGTGGGCACGATAAGCCAATGCCATTCCATCGAGTAAATAAAGGAGTTTTTTAGACATGAATTTGGTTAAGTTTGAAGCCTTAATTTCCAGATGGAAACTAATTTTTTTTGAAAGTAATTACGAATGTAGATTTGAGACGGTTATGGAATTTATGAACATAGCATCTCTGCCGAAAATAGAATTGCATTTACACCTTGATTGTTCGCTTAGTTTTGAAGTGGTAAAGACACTTCGGCCGGGGACTACAAGGGAAGAATACGAACGGGATTTCATTGCCCCTAAAAATTGTGCCAGTTTGGATGAATACCTAAAATGCGCGCAAGCCCCCATTGCCATCATGCAAACAGAAGCACAGCTTAAGGCTGTAACTCTGGATCTGTTTGAACAGCTCAAGGCCGATAATGTAATTTATGCGGAGATCCGGTTCGCTCCTCTTCAGCACTTAGAGCAAGGACTTTCTGCTGAGGAAGTCGTTCGGATTGTGAATGAGGCAACTGCCCAGGGAATAAAAGAAACGGGAATTGAAGGACGAATCATTTTATGTACACTTCGCCATTTTTCTGAGGAAGAAAGTTTGGAAACTGTCAGGCTGGTTGAACATTTCAAAGGCTCAAATGTAGTGGGATTTGATATAGCTGCCGACGAAACCCTTCCGATCGATAATCACATCAAAGCGTTTGAATATGCGCGAGAGCATGACATTCCATGCACGGCTCATGCCGGGGAAGCGTGTGGTGCAGAAAATGTGAGGGAAGTTCTAGAGAATTTCTATCCCGACAGAATTGGCCATGGAGTGAGAAGTATCGAGGATCCTGATCTTCTGGATCACCTGAAAGAAAAGAATATTCATCTTGAGGTTTGTCCTACCAGTAATGTGCAAACCGGGATCTATAATTCAGTCGCCGGGCATCAAATCAACGACATCTACAACAATGGAAATTCCCTCAGTGTTAATACTGATGGCCGGGCGATCTCAAACGTTTCACTGAACGAAGAATATCATAAATTGAATCATAACTTTGATTGGCAAACCGAGCAGTTTTTAAAGGTGAATGAATATGCTATCGAGGCAGCGTTTTGTGATCAAAGTACTAAAATTCGCCTTCGAAAGATGGTATCAGAAAGTTTCGTGTGATAAAGCAGATCGAATCCACTTATTTCATCACTCGTCACTTCATCACGCTACACATTAAAACGAAACAACAACACATCTCCATCCTTCACTACATATTCCTTCCCTTCCTGACGCATTTTTCCGGCATCGCGGGCAGCTTTTTCGGAGCCTAATTCTTCGTAGTCTTTGTAGGCTATGGTTTCTGCGCGAATAAATCCTTTTTCAAAATCAGTGTGAATTACACCGGCGGCTTGCGGAGCTTTCGTTCCTCTCTTAATGGTCCAAGCACGGGCTTCTTTGGGTCCGGCGGTGAAATAGGTGATCAACCCAAGCTCTTCATATGCGGCTTTGATCAATCGATCTAATCCTGCACTCGCAACCCCAAGCTCTTCCAGGAACATTTCTTTTTCATCTTCATCGAGTTCTGCGATCTCAGCTTCGATCTTGGCGCAAAACATTACGGTGTTATCGTCGTGCTCAGATGCGATCTCTTTCACGGTCTCTACATACTCATTGCCGCTCTCAAGATCAGATTCACCAACATTACAGGCATACAACACCTGCTTGTCAGAAAGAAGGAACAGGTCTCTATAGGCTGCTTTGTCATCCTTGCTCACCTCAAATGTACGGGCTGAGTTCCCTTCACCAAGATGGTCAGCCAGACGTTGTACAATTTCATACTGAGCTTTAAGTGCGCGGTCTCCGCCTTTGGATTCTTTCTTCAGTTTATCCGCTCTTTTCTCAACGCTTTCAAGATCTTTGAGTATAAGCTCTTCTTCTATAATTCGAATATCGCGTTCCGGATCAACACTTCCTTCCACATGGATGATATCATCATCATCAAAGCAGCGAACTACATGTAAGATCAGATCCACTTCACGAATATGAGATAAGAATGCATTCCCCTTACCTTTTCCTTCTGAAGCTCCTTTTACCAGACCTGCGATATCCACAAACTCGATAACCGTTGGAAGTACATTTTTAGATTCTGCCAGTTCAGCCAGGTTATTTAACCTTTCATCAGGAACCGGAACCATCCCTACATTGGGATCGATGGTACAAAAAGGAAAGTTTGCCGATTCTGCTCCGGCGTTACTTAATGCATTAAACAAAGTTGATTTACCTACGTTGGGCAGGCCAACAATTCCACATTTTAAGCTCATTTAAAAAGTCTTTTTAATATTAAAAGTCGATACTTTCTTGTTGAATAAATTTCATATCCGGCAAAACTACGGCTGTTAAAACTCCATAGCCTTTTTCGTTATAAACACAGCCTGTATCAATACCGATCATATTATCTTCCACAATGGGTTCTTTTACCGGAGTATGACCGAATACCACCGTTTTCTCCCAATGATTTTTAGCAGAATACACGTGATCCCGCTGCCATAAAAACTGATCTCGCTCGTACTCACTTTCCAGGTTTTCCCTGATCGTCAGGTCAGGAGAAATACCGCCATGTACAAAAAAGTAATCTTCCGTTTCCCAATAAAGGATAGTGTTCTTAAAAAACTCATAATGAGACTCAGGAAGAACAAAGTTTCCCGGTTCTGAATCATAATCTTTAAGCGTGGTATTTGCGCCATTACTCAGCCACAGGTTCCATTCATTCTTCTCATAGGCATCAAGCAACATTTCGTCATGATTTCCTCTTAAGAAAATACAGGTGTGATCTTCTTCGAATGTGATCAGGTCTTCTACAACTTTCCTCGAATCTGACCCCCGGTCAGTATAATATCCAAGGAATACGTAGATGGGATCATCACCATATTCATCATGCAGTTTTTCAAGCAGCGCTTTGCTGGATCTGGCACATCCGTGGATGTCACCGATAGAAATTATTTGTTCATTATCAGACATTAGTTACCAAGAGATTGTTGAATCAGTCCTCGTCCTTTCTTAGTTATACGTCCTGATTCATTTAAATCGGTCAAAGCAGCGTCAAGTATTCCATTTATGAATCGACCCGATTTTGCCGTTGAGTATCTCTTGGCAATTTCGATAGCCTCATTTATGCTTACTTTTGTTGGAATCTCCTCAAAATAGATGAACTCACATATCGCCATTTTTAGCACTAACCGATCAATAATCGCCAGGCGATGAATATCCCAGTTCTTGATATGCTTGGAAATCACTTCATCAAGTTCATCTTCATGATCTACCGTATTGAAGAATAATTTCTCTGCGAAGCGGCGAAGATCTTTGTCTTCAGCGAAACCTGCTTTTTTAATGATCCTGTCAGCAACGTGCTGAGTAGAATCCTTGCTGAGCTGTAGTGCGTAAATTGCTTTGAGAACAGTTTCTCTTACTTGTCTGCGGTTTATCATGCCAAATAACTAATCTTAATGAGCGCCAAAGATACGGCATTGCCTAAACAATTGTATAGTATGTTAGCGGGATTTTTTTAATCGCAATTCGGTCCGTCGTTCCATCGTCCATCGCATTTCTTTATTGTTTGATATGCTATGAACCGATGTTCGAAAGACCGATGAACGATTTTTTGTAAGGAATTGAATTCTTATCGCTCTTACTTCATAAAATTCTTACAAAAATGTAAAGATCATGAATAAAATAGAATTAGAAGAGCGACTAGTGGAGTTTGCAGTATTAATAATTGAGATCATTAATGAATTACCTTCCTCAAAAGCGGGCAATCATATTTCAGGTCAGCTTCTCAGGTCTGGTACTTCCCCATCTCTTAACTATGCTGAATCGAGAAGTGCTGAGTCTTTAAAAGATTTCATCCATAAACTTCAAATTGCACTAAAAGAGTTACGTGAATCACATGTGTGTTTAAGAATAATAGATAAGTCAAAGCTTCATGAGAATGAAACTAAGATAAGTACAGTGTTAAAAGAATGTGACGAACTTATTTCAATATTTGTGAAAAGCGTTCAAACCGCTCATAAAAGAAAGTTGAATCAAAAATAGATTCTTTTACTGATTTAGCTTTTAAAATAAATCAAAATTCGGTCCGTCGGTCCATTGTCCATCGCATTTCTTTTTTGTTTGATATGCAATGAACCGATGTTCGAAAGACCGATGGACGATCTCCTTAAAATTCTTAAAACATACTTTGTAATACTACGGAAAAGGTACCTATATTTGGAGCCGTTTATTTAATGACTTATGCGTCCTTAGCTCAGTTGGTTAGAGCGTTGCATTGACATTGCAGAGGTCACTGGTTCGAATCCAGTAGGACGCACTACTCCTACCTCCCATCATGCTTCAGCAGTATTTATTATCTCTTCACCCGATTCTCTCTTCTCAAACTCAAATTCGAAAACAGCACCGGGTTCATTTCTAAAATCGAATTTGGCGTTCAACTGTTTGGCAAGGGTTTTGATCAACGTCATACCCATAGATTTCTTGATATCTGCTTCTGTGTTTTCAGGCAAGCCAATACCATCATCTTCAATTTTTAAAAACAATTTTTCACAGTTCTGAGACAAACAAATCCTGATACATCCTTCCTTTCTACCCTCAAAAGCATGTTTAAAACTGTTGCTCAGTATTTCATTTAGCAAAAGTCCACAAGGAATAGCCTGTGTAATAGGAAGCTTAACCGATCCAATATTCAGCTCAATATTAACCTTTGTTTCGGCTCGCTTCATGGTCTGATGGATCACATGCGATAATTCCTTAAAGTATTGGTCGATATCCACTTCAGCAAAATCTTCACTTTTATAGAGTTTTTCATGAACCATGGCAATAGAATTCACCCGCATCTGACTGTCTTTTAAGATGCGCTTTGCACTTTCGCTTTCTGCAGAAAATGATTGCAGTTCTAACAAGCCGGTGATAACAGCCAGGTTGTTTTTTACCCGGTGATGGATCTCAGCAAGCATCATCTCCTTCTCTCTTAATGATTTCCGAACCTGCTCTTCGGCATTTCTTCGGTCTGTGATATCAACGTAGATCCCGTAGATGCCAACCACACTTTTTCCAACTACTACCGGCACCGCATAAATGATCACATCAACTATGCTGCCGTCTTTTCGAATTCGGCGCTCGGTTACCTGTTTCACACGATCACTTTCATTGAGTCGCATGGCATCTTCATGGCCTTGCTCGGGCACGATCAATTTATCCAGCTCCAGGCCTTTTAATTCATTTTCCCGATAACCGAAAAGCTGTTCAAATCCATCGTTCACCATCTCCACTTCATGATGCTCATTCAACAAGGCAATACCCATGGGAGAAGAATTGAATAACTTACTGAATAGCCCTTCCCTGTGTTTTAACGCTTCTTCCGACTCCCTTTGGTCTGTGATATCCCTTTCGATCACGATCAATACATCTTCCCCAAAATAATTGCCGGTATTAACCAGAAATTCAGTGGGAAAGATCTCGCCGTTCTTTTTTCGCCCCCACCCCTCATATTTTCCGGGCTTACCATTATGTGCCAGTCTGATTATTTCCTGAATTCGTTCTTTATCGTATTTTCCGGGAGCTGCCAAGATTTTGTTATGCTTCCCAACTACTTCTTTTCTTATATACCCAAAAGTCTGCTCCAGTCCATCATTAACCTCAATAATGATTCCGTCTTTATCTAACATGTAGATGGCATCACTGATCGAATTAAACAGGTCCTGATAACTCATCATACCCCGTTTAGCGTAATTCAAAGCCTCTTCCCGATCGGTTACATCATGAGTAAGGGAATAGATAGCCACCACTTCACCAGAGTCATCATAAAGCAGCGAATTATACCATTCACAATAAATAACTTTTCCGTCTTTGGTAATATTCCGGTTGATAAGCGATACTTCTTGTTTCCCGGCCTCATACGTTTCCCTGATCGTATCACGCACATATTCCAGGTCTTCCTCATGGATAAATTTCTGAAGTAAACGGTCCTTATTAACGGCTTCTTCCTCTGTGTATCCAAATATTTCTTCTGCTTTATCAGACCAGCGGATGATCCGGAGAGAAGGGTCCCACTCAATTTCAGCGAGCGGAAAATTATTCAGGCTTAACTGGCTTGAAAGTAATTTATGCTTCGTGAATTTACTTTCAAAAAACCCAGACACGTTATGTGCTATCACAAGTTTTGCAGGCCGCCCTTTGTAATTGATCAGGTGAGCTGAAAGCTGGAAAAAGATATCTCCGCCATCTTTCTTCTTAAATAACCATACGTCTTCAATATTCTTAGAATTGGTTTTACTTAGCTCTTTTTCCAATTCCTGACAGGTTTTCTTAGCACCAAGATCAACAATTCTTTTTTTGCGGAATTTTTTCTTTGTATAACCTAATATATCAGAAGCTGCAGTATTCGCATCTAAGATCTTCAGTGATGCCTGTTCACAAACAAACATAGGCTGTGCATCAAAGAAGCTTTCTTCAGGGGTAAACTTCATGTACTAAAAAGATGATTTATTTATTGCCGAACGAATATCTCATTTCTTATCCATCAATACCAATCCGAGATTTCAAAAAATATCGCAGGAATAAGCCTGTGTGTACATACTATTTTTTTTATCTTATAGGACTAACAAATTTTTGAGAATACAAACTGAATGGCTGACCATAACATTACGCTTACTCTACCCGACGGAACAAAAAAAGAATTTACATCCGGGGTTACCGGACTAGAAGTAGCCCAATCAATTGCCGCCGGCTTAGCCCGTGCCGCCCTAAGTGTTACCGTAAACGGTGACATCATTGATCTAGACAGACCGATCACCGAAGATGCTGATATCACTATAAATACATGGGATAGCGAAGACGGGAAATATACTTTCTGGCATTCCTCTGCCCACCTGCTCGCCGAGGCAATACAGGAGCTATATCCGGATGCTAAATTTGGGATCGGGCCTCCCATTGAAAGTGGCTTTTATTATGATATAGATTTTGGAGAGGATCAGGTCACCCAGGAAGATCTGGAAAAGGTCGAACAAAAGTTCATTGAGATGGCTCGCAAGAAGTCTGAATTTGAACGCAGAGAAGTATCCAAAAATGAGGCACTGAGTTTTTATAAGGAGAAAGGAAATGAGTATAAAGTTGACCTCATCGAAGACCTTGAAGACGGAACCATCACTTTTTACACACAAGGTGATTTCACTGACCTTTGTCGCGGTCCCCACATCCCTAATTCCGGAGATGTAAAAGCCATTAAGCTAACCAGTTTAGCCGGAGCATATTGGCGTGGAGATTCAGACAGTAAACAACTTACCCGTATTTATGGTATCAGCTTTCCTAAACAGAAAATGCTGGAAGAACATCTTCACCGGATTGAAGAAGCCAAAAAAAGAGATCATCGGAAGCTCGGGAAAGAACTTGGTATTTATATGATCGATAGCATGGTAGGCAGTGGCTTACCCATGTGGCTTCCAAACGGAACAGTATTAAGGCGTACACTCGAAGCATTTTTGCGGGATGAACAAAAGAAACGTGGCTATAAAGAGGTCATCACCCCACATATCGCCAATATTGAATTGTATAAGACATCCGGTCACTATCCGTATTATCAGGATTCACAGTACAATCCGATGCAGGTGGATGACGAAGAATATATGCTGAAGCCGATGAATTGTCCGCATCACCATCGTATCTATTCGAACGATATGCACAGCTATCGCGACCTTCCGCTTCGGCTTGCTGAATTTGGCTCTGTGTACCGATATGAGCAATCAGGTGAGTTAAGTGGCCTTTCAAGAGTGCGAGGATTTACTCAGGATGATGCTCATATTTACTGCACGCACGACCAACTGAAGCAGGAAATCAAGAACACGATCGAATTGACACAGCTTGTGTTCAGCACATTCGGAATGCCGGTAGATATCAGACTCTCCTATCGTGATGACAATGACAAAAAGTACGGCGGAAACAATGAATATTGGGAACGTGCTCAAAAAGAGATCAAAGAAGTAGCAGATGAAATGGAGCTAGATTATAAGATCGCTCTGGGCGAAGCCAGTTTCTATGGACCGAAAATCGATTTCATCATTCGTGATGCCATTGGCAGAAAATGGCAACTCGGAACCGTTCAGGTTGATTATGTGATGCCCGAACGATTTGACCTTACCTATGTAGGTTCCGATAATGAGAAACATCGGCCGGTAATTATTCACCGTGCTCCATTTGGATCTATGGAACGATTCACCAGTATCTTGATCGAACATTTTGCCGGTGATTTCCCGGTTTGGTTATCTCCGGAACAAGTTAAGATACTGCCGATCAGTGATGATCAAATTCCATATGCAAAAGAAATTGAAACTGCGCTACTGAACATCGGTGTTCGGGTTTCTGTTGATGAACGCAGTGAGCAGATCGGAGGAAAGATCCGGGATGCTGAAACGAGCAAGACTCCTTATATGTTAATAGTAGGAGCAAAAGAAGTGGAAGATGGGACGGTTTCTGTTCGTCGTCATAAAAAAGGCGATATTGGAACTTTCAAATTTTCTGATTTTCTTTCAGACATCGATGAAGAAATTAAAACTAAAGCTTTACCTAAAGACTAACTAAAAACGAGGTTACTATCGCAAGAAGAAACTTTCAGAGACGACCAACAAATGATGATCGTCCTCGAATTAATGAAGAAATAAACGCAGCCAAAGTTCGGGTTATAACTCCCGACGAAGAGCATGAGATCACTACATCTGAGCGCGCACTTGAAATTGCAGCGTCGCACAATCTGGATCTCGTAGAAGTTGCCCCTAAAGCCAAGCCCCCGGTTTGCAAGGTGATCGACTACGGGAAGTTCATGTACGAAAAAAAGAAAAAAGAGAAAGAAGCCAAGAAGAAGCAGCATACCATTTCTGTTAAAGAACTGCGCTTCCGTCCGAACACAGACGATCATGACCTGGAATTCAAAACACGCCATGCCAGAGAATTTTTGGAAGGTGGAGACAAGGTAAAAGCAACCGTTCAGTTCCGTGGGCGCGATATGCTCTACACTGAAAAAGGTGAATTATTGCTTTTACAGCTTGCTAAGGACTTGTCTGATGTTGGCAAGATGGAATCCAAGCCCAATATGGAAGGCCGCAGAATGATCATGATGCTAACTCCTTCAAAAAGTTAATTCCTTCATTGCGTAGGGGTTTAAATCTCCCTATTTTATAAGTCTTTAAATTTTCACAAAAGTTGGTGGATTTCCATGCCAAAAATGAAAAGTAACAGTGGTGCTAAAAAGCGGTTTAAAGTTACCGGTTCCGGTAAAATTAAACGAAAGAAAGCTTTTAAGCGTCACATTTTGACTAAGAAAAGTAGTAAAACTAAGAGACAGCTTGGTAAAGACACGTTGGTTGATAAAGCCGATGAAAAGTCGATCAAGAGACAGCTCCCTTATAAATTTTAATTCTAAAATAACGACAAAATGCCACGTTCATTAAATCTTGTGGCTTCCCGTCGCCGTCGCAAAAAGATCATAGATCAAGCGAAAGGTTACTGGGGCAAGCGTAAGAACGTTTACACCATTGCGAAAAATGCGGTAGAAAAAGGTCTTTTGTACCAATATCGCGATCGCAAGAATCGTAAACGTAATTTCCGTCGATTATGGATCACCCGCATCAATGCGGCAGCAAGACTAAACGGAACTACCTATTCTAAGTTCGTCCACGCGATGAAACAAAAGGATATGCAGATCAACCGTAAGGTACTTGCAGATCTTGCCGTCCACGATGCAGATACGTTTGCTGCTATTGTAAAGGAAGCCACTGCTTAATTGCATATATTATGATATAAACCGGTAGATCTTTTTCATAAGGTTTACCGGTTTTTTTATTTTTGGGAATTGGTATCAAAGCATACCTTTATGGTTCCAACGCAGAGCGTAGGAACTATTTGACTTATTAACAACACAAAAGCATTCCATGCTTGACGATATAAAAGCATTACAAAAAGAAATACAAAGTTTCAGCATTTCTGATGAAGAACAGCTGGAAGCTTTCCGGCTTGAATTCTTATCGCGTAACGGGAAGGTTCAATCCATGTTCAAGAATATGGGCAGCGTACCTAAACAGGAGCGTGCTGAAGTTGGTAAGGCAATGAATCAGGTTAAGATCTTGGCTGAATCCAAATTTGAGGACGCTAAAGCTTCACTTGAACAGAAAGTCAGCAAGAACTTAAGCGCCAAAGATGATATCACATTAACGCCTCCATCCTATCCGCTGGGATCCCTTCATCCACTGACCCAGACACTGGAAGAAATGAAATCCATCTTTTACAGGCTTGGATTTACCATAGCAGACGGACCTGAAATCGAAGACGACTTTCACAACTTTACGGCTCTCAACTTCCCGCCAAACCATCCGGCCCGGGACGAACAGGATACCTTCTTTATTCGCAAGAGTGATGATCCAAATGTACAAGACCTGGTTCTGAGAACGCACACCTCTCCCGTTCAAATTCGATTGATGGAGAATACAAAACCACCGATCCGTGCTATTATGCCGGGACGTGTGTATCGAAACGAAGCTGTTTCCCCTAAGTCCTATTTCCTGTTTCATCAGGTTGAAGCCTTGTATATAGATGAGAATGTGAGTGTGGCAGATCTGAAAGAAACACTCATTACCTTTGCCAAGCTTATGTTTGGAACGGATGTGAAATACCGGCTCCGTCCGGGATTCTTCCCCTTTACAGAGCCAAGTTTAGAAATGGATGTTTGGTGGGGATCTGAAAAAGACGGGAAATGGCTGGAGATATTAGGTTCCGGCATGGTTGACCCCAATGTCTTTAAATCAGCCGGCGTTGACCCTGAAAAATATACCGGCTTTGCGTGGGGCATGGGCGTTGAGCGAATCGCCATCCTCCGCCACGGAATTGATGATATCCGTACGTTTTATGAAAACGATATTCGCTTCCTCGAACAGTTTAACTAAATACCTCCCTTACTTTAATGAAAGTATCTTACAACTGGCTTAAAGAATTTATAGACCTTCCGCTTTCACCGGCAGAAACTGCAGAAAAACTAACCCTCATCGGCCTCGAAGTTGAAGAGATCGAAGAATTTGGAAGTTCTCTCGAAGGCGTGATCGTTGGTAAAGTGCTGGAAGTTCGTTCTCACCCCAATGCAGATCGACTACAAGTTTGTGATGTAAATCTTGGCAATACTCAAACTCAGATCGTTTGCGGAGCCAAGAATGTAGCAAAAGGACAAAAGGTACCGGTAGCAACTGTTGGCTCCACCCTCCCTATTAAATTGGATGACGGCAGCTTCCTCAAAATTAAAAAAGCTAAATTACGCGGCGAAGTTTCTGAAGGGATGATCTGTGCCGAAGACGAATTAGGCCTTGGAACTGATCACGCAGGAATTATGGTGCTGGATGAAAACCTCAAGGTCGGCACACCAATATCAGAGGTTTTCGATCTTTATGAAGATACGGTCATCGATATTGCCATCACTCCAAACCGCCCGGATGCTACTTGTCACCTCGGAGTTGCCCGGGATCTGTCTGCAGCTTTAAATCTGGAATTAAAAAAGCCGGAGATCAAATCAGGAAAGATTGTACAGGATTCTGATGATATCACCATAAAGATTGAAAACGCTGAGAAATGCCATCGCTATGTAGGAAAAATGGTCAAGGGTGTAGAGATCAAGGAATCACCAAGCTGGCTTCAAAATAAATTAAAAGCTATTGGTGTCCGTCCGGTTAATAATGTGGTAGATGTAACCAATTATGTAATGTATGAATTAGGTCAGCCTTTACATGCATTTGATCATTCTAGTATTCGCGGAAAAGAGATCGTGGTTCAGGATTATGACAAAGTAATTGAATTTGAAACGCTCGACCATGTGAAACGTAAATGCTCACCCGGCACCTTGTTTATATGTGACGGTGAAGGTCCTGTTGCAATTGCCGGTGTTATGGGCGGCGTCGATTCTGAAGTAAGTGATAGCACAGCCGACATTCTAATTGAAAGCGCCTATTTCGATCCCGGCTCTATCCGGAGAACGGCCAAAGAGCAAACGTTGCAAACCGATGCTTCCTATAGATTTGAGCGTGGTATTGATCCGAATTTGCAAGCCCTTGCTGCAGAAAGAGCTGCTCACCTGATAGCAGAAGTAGCCGGCGGTTCTGTTTCAGATGAAACAGTTGATATTCATCCAACCAAAACAGAGACTCATCAGCTTACTCTTCGTAAAAGCTATGTAAACCGACTGTTGGGCACTGATTTTGATACGGGAACCATCAGCTCGATCGTAGATGGCCTCGAGCTTAAAGAAATCAAAAAAGACACTGACCGCATTACTTTTGAGATCCCAACCTTCCGTCCGGACCTGGAACGTGAAGTAGATCTTATTGAGGAAGTGGGGCGATTATTTGACTATAACAAGATCCCGGCCCCAAAGCATGGAATTTATGTTTCCTCTGAATCACTGACCGATTGGGAAAAGCTGAACCAAAAGATCCGGAACACCGCACTACAATTAGGACTTCGCGAGATCTACTCCAACTCTCTTATCTCCGAAAAAGATGCGAGCCATTTTGGTGATATTGACAACATGATCTCAGCTCTTAATCCTTTGAATAAAGATATGAGTACGCTTCGGCCCTCACTTTTGCACGGTTTCTTGAGATCTGCTTCCTACAACTTCAACCGAAAAGCATCAGGTGTTCGCTTTTTTGAATTAGGACACGTTTTCAATGCTGATAAGGAAGGAACTTATTACGAAGGAATTAAAGAAGAAGTGCATATACTATTGGGTCTGGCCGGACTTAAAAACGCTGACAACTGGTCACAGAAAGCTGAATCATATACCGTTTTTGACCTAAAAGCATTGGTCCACGCCTTTTTCAAAAAGTTAGGTCTGCTTGAACATCTTTCTTCAAAAGCGCTGAATGAAACCACTCTTGAATATTCCTGGGGGGATAAGAAAATTGGAAGCATTACTCTTCCGGGTGAAGATCTAAAGAAAGTTTACGACTTTGAACAAGATGCATTTGTAGCCGAACTTTCAGTTTCATCAATTGCAGAGGCTCTGGCTGTTATTCCTGAAACTAAATTCAAGGCCGTGCCTAAATTTCCTGCTTTTGAATTTGACTTCGCTGTAATTATTTCTCAGGCTACTACAGCCGGCGAACTTATGAAGGCTATAAAAGAGAAAGCCGGAGACCAGCTGGAAAGCATTGATATTTTTGATGTTTTCGAAGGTGAATCCATCGGTGAAGGGAACAAAAGCATTGCCTTCAGGTTACAATTTCTTGATCCCAACAAGACCTTGAATATCAAAGAAGTAGAACCTATTATTCAGCGTATTGTTAAATCATTGGAAAAAGATTTTTCAGCTAAATTGAGAGGTTAGGGTAACCTGCATACATATGAACAAACTTGCACAACAAACCGATACATTCAGACGGCTTTTGGATGAAGTGGGTTCCGAAATTGACGGCCTGAAACAAGAAATTCGTGAGCTGAAACGCAACAATTCCAAACTTAAAGCCAAGCTAGAAGAAGAGCATGAAAAGCAGACTGATATCTTTTCTGCTATCAGTGAAAGTGAACGACTGGCACTGAGGCAGCATGTGCAAGGCTTGATCTCAAAAATTGACCATCATCTGGGAGCCGACTAATGAAATCCATTAAAGTCACCATTCTTGGAAAACAGTATCCACTTAAAGTGGAGGATCATGAAGAAGAATCCATGGTCAGGATATGTAAGTTTGTGGATGATCGCTTTAAAACCTACAGGCAACAACTGGTAAAACAACCGGAATCTACCGTAATGGTACTGGCTGCGCTCAGTATTGCAGAAGAATTATTTGAAGTTCGAAATGCCAACAGTGAATTGGAAAACAGTGAAGAAGTACTCATGGAACGTGTGAATCACAGCCTTGAACGCTTGCTTACCGAGATCAAAGAATAGTTAATAGATTTAAATTAAGGAGACGTTTTGGCTGATACCATCAGCATTTTTTTTATTGGAGATATTGTCGGAGATGCCGGCATTGAAATGACCAACACCTTCCTCCCCAGCCTCATCAAGAAGTATGATGCAGACTTTGTGATCGCCAATGCAGAGAACTCTCACGAAGGATTTGGCACTAATCGTACCATCATCAAAAACCTCCTTAATCTTGGGGTTAGTGTGGTTACCGGCGGCGACCATTCCTTCGATAAATGGAAAGTTTTTGACTATATGAGAGAGCATGATCATATCCTCCGCCCTCTCAATTACCCCAAAGGAAATGCAGGATTAGGGTTCAGTATTTTTCCGGTTCCGAATAAAGAACACATCAAAGTTGGTGTTTTGAACTTACAAGGCCGGACTTTCATGAAAGCCATTGATGATCCCTTCAGCGCGGCAGAGTGGGCTTTGGAAAAAATGCGGGAAGAAACGAATATCATTTTTGTGGACTTCCATGCCGAAGCCAGCGCAGAAAAAGTTTCTATGGGCTGGCATGTGGATGGGAAAGCATCCGTGATCGCTGGAACACACACCCATGTACAGACGAATGATGCCCGAATTCTGCCACAGGGAACAGGATATATCAGTGATGCCGGCATGACCGGATCTTTTAACTCCTGTATAGGCATGGACAAGAAAGTTGCAATCAAGCGCTTTATGACCGGCGTACATCAAAAATATCAGCAGGCTAAGGGTGATAACCAGCTCTGTGGTGTGCTCTCAAAAGTAGATATCGAAACCGGAAAGTGTGTACATATTGAACCGGTGATATATCCGGGACTGAATAACAGTGCAGGTGCATGATGGAAGAATCAAAGATCGTTCTTGAGGCAAAAGACCTTCACAAAAGCTTTCCGGCCGGCCCCGATAAAGATGAACTGCATGTTCTTCAGGGAATGAATTTAGAGATCACTGAAGGCAGTATCACCTCCATCATAGGTTCCAGTGGAAGTGGTAAAAGCACTTTATTGCATATACTGGGTGGATTGGACCGCCCTGATAGAGGAAATATATTATGGAACGGCAGAAATATCACGACGTACAAATCAGATGATCTCGCCGAATTCAGAAACAGTTACATCGGTTTTGTTTTTCAATTTCATCATTTACTGCCTGAATTCACCGCCCTTGAGAACGTAGCCATGCCCGCACTAATTGCAGGCACAGCTTCAAAGGAGGCTTTCAATAGAGCCGAAGAATTACTTGGGCTGTTTGGTGTTGAAGGAAGAAAAGGTCACCGCCCTACCCAACTTTCCGGTGGCGAACAGCAACGGGTTTCCATGGCTCGTGCCCTTATGAACAATCCCAGAATAATATTAGCCGATGAGCCTACAGGTAACTTAGATCAGGATAACACCGATATCATTTTAGATCTGTTATTTGAACTTAGAGAAGCTATGGGAGTTTCTGTTTTGCTCATCACTCACGAAAAAGATATCGCTAAAAGATCCGATCGAATATTAGAACTTAAAAAAGGGGTTTTAGAAACACTTTAGGGTTTTGGTAAGTCCCAAAACAGTCCTATTTTTCAATCCTCAAAAATCACAGCTATTTTAATTAAATAAACATGTCTAAAAAGCTTTCAAAAGAAGAATTAGAATCCGACCCGCTGATCGAGAATTATAATCGAGCAGTCAGCTATTACATTGATAATAAAACTCGAATCCTTTCTATTGCTATAGCATTTGTAGTGCTTGTCGGAAGTTTTTTCGGCTACCAATATTTTTCTTCTGCACAGGAAACACAGGCTCAAGAAATTCTTGCTATTGCAGAGTCAGCTTATGCTCAAGGAGATTTTGAATCGGCACTGTACGGTGATGATTTTGAACTCACTTATGGTTTCGATCAGATCGCAGATGAATTTCCCCGGACCAATGCGGGCAATCTTGCGAATTACTACGCCGCAGTATCAAGTTTTAAGCTCGGTGATATAGACAATGCCCTTATGTACATGGAAAACTTCAATGTACCTAAAGGTATTTTGGGAGTTGGCCCCTTGACATTTCATGCTAAGCTGCATTTGGCTAAAGAAGATTACACAGCGGCTGCCGATAAATTTCTTCAGGCCGCCGATTGGGATGAAAATGAGGTGACTACACCTTCTAACATTTATGAGGCCGCACAGGCTCAATATAGTGCTGAGAATTACGATCGTGCGTCTGAACTCGTCAACAGAGTTATCAACGAATATCCTCAAAGCAGCAAATTTGCTGAATCCCAAAGATTAAAAGGAATGCTTGCTGCTAATTAAGTAAGCGGTTTTTATTTTATGTCTCGTCCTAAAATATGTTGACAGATTTTAGGTGATTTTAATTAAGCCGGAGGAGTGGTACTTCTTCGGCTTTTTTATGGACCTGATTTGGCGTTTGCATCTGCAGGCTCAAATGAGGTC
>Ga0136596_1000400_pt1 | contig 22190 bp, 41 predicted proteins | sample AntRauTorcE11897_FD_101387 | JGI IMG/M metagenome (GOLD analysis project Ga0136596, IMG submission 101387) | Saline lake microbial communities from Rauer Islands, Antarctica - Metagenome Torckler E11 #897 | ecosystem: Environmental > Aquatic > Non-marine Saline and Alkaline > Saline | place... | reverse complement strand
CGAATTCTTCGAAATTGTGTTGACACCAATTAACTAGGAGATTAGATCATGACCAAACCCACTTCAAAAGAAATCGCCCTCGAAATCAAATCAACCTGTAATCGCCTTGGCTGGACATATGAAACACGCGGTTCCATTTTCATTATTCGCAAAAGCTTTGACTGTACCAAAGAATCCTTTGTAATAGCTGACAGTGAATACTACAGCATTTTAGGTTTGGTCCCTACCACAAGTGCTGGTAGCATTTGGGGAACTGATGGTGGAGGTGTAGGAGCCTTGAGCGCAATAAAATCTGGCGTCTTTGAAATGAAGAAATCAGGATGTAGCAAGCGAGTGTTAAATGCGCTGAATAAGTTAGACACCATCAAATAACTATGATAGACTGTTTATGTTGAATTGATTTTTACTTTGATGAAAGGAACTATATTATGAACGTTAATAAAGAAGTTAACTACGCTGTTGTTTTTGTTGGTTCTTCTCACGGTTATAACCACATCAATACTCGCATCCATCTCACCACCAAAGATGATCTTGACTCTGTAAAATCCAATGATCTTCCCTATAGCCTATTTGAATCCATTTCTGGCGCTGTTGCATTCAACGCTCAGTACAACACCACTGGCGATGATTATAGAAGTGCGTATGGCTTTGAGCCAGTCTTGCACGACATCAATAACTTCAATCTACACAAATCCGAAAAAGCTTTGAAACTACTTCGTAAAGTCTCTAAGAAATATGACGCACTGAGAAATGAGTCTCGTAATTACAACTTCATTCCCTCACTTGTTGCTTTTCTAAAATCCGCTGGAATTAAGCGTGTATTCATTCGGTATGAAAATGCAAACGGGTTTGTGAATCTAGGGCTTGAAGATGCTATTTACGAATTGACCAAAATTGATCAGAAATTTGAAAACGGGAGTGTGTGAAGATGACCGTTCAAAAAACAATGTTTGTTTTAGCATCAAAAGTAACGGGTGGATATGTAAGGATCGGGGAGGGTGGATTTCCATCGGAACTAATTCACCCATTTGAAGCTACAACATGGGACTTTGACCAACCCCAACATATTGCAAATTATACAAAAATGTTTCCACAATACGAACTTGTTGAAGTAAAGATTGAATATTCAAATGTTCGTGTATATGATGTAGAACAACAAATATCTACTAAATTGGTGATCAAATGAAGCGCTATGTATGGTTGCATCTCAATACTGGTAGATTTTCTGATTCATGGGATGAAGAATTCCACCAAAAACATTTCATAGAATTGGATGATAAAACCCGTAATCTTTTACTTGACGATCCTGAATGATGAAAAATTTGAATTTATTGACTTGATGAAAATAGAGTGGGGATACCTATGACCGTTAAATATATTCAGCGTACTATAGATAAACAAGATACGTTCTTCATTGGTTATTATGAAGATATAACAGACTTAATCAAACATCGTGGGGTGGGTATGTTGTTGTTTGGTGATATAAAACGTGCGATGAGAACATTCTATCGACAAGGATTTGTTTCTTTTCTGAGTGATGCCACACAAATTGAATATCGAATTGAGGAAGGTAAATTATGAAACTCTCTGATCTGGAAAATGCAAAAAAAGCCGAATCAATCTTAACTAAGGTTCGCAATAATATAAAAACAGCCGAATTATTCCTTGACAAAGATAAAAAAATTGATGGCGGTGGAATCGAAGGTCATTTTGATAAGGAATATATGTGTTATATTTCTAGGTTCCGAGATGGATCGGGAGAGTGCGCGCTTGATCTTAGTGGTTGTTATGTTGGTGAGGAAGTCTACACTGCTACCCTCAGAGTGCTTCAAGATCAAGAAATCAAACTCATGGATTATTTAGAATCCATTGGTGTAATTGTATATTAGATAAAGAGGAAATATAGAATGGATATTGAACGTGTTGGGAATACAATTTATGAGCTTGATCCAGACGGTGTTAATCGGTGGTCTTTTAACATCCAAGCAGGGTATGGCCTTGATAAGATTGTTCAACCACAATCAGTGATTGACAAAGTGGCTACACTGATGGAGAATGCAGAAAATTTGAGAGTTGCACTGACTGCGGCCATGGATTTTATCGAAAAATTTTCTGAGGATGTTGAGTCTTATACGAAGAATCAGTCTTTAGAACAATGTAAGTTTGATAGGCTTAATCTAGAAGAACTCTTAAACAAACTAAAATAGGAAAGATTAGAATGGACATAAAGACGTACCTAGAAGAATCAGAACGCACAGCACCAAAATTTCCAAATGGACTTGATGTTAATGACTCGGTGCTGGAAACCCTGCGATATGTAATTTCTGAAATGATCAAAGTTGGAAACCCGCTTGATGATTTGAAAAAGCATATCTATTACAAAAAACCTTTTTCATGGATTGATCCGGTTAATGAAATCAAAAAGGAAACTATCTCTCTACCACAATATGAAGCGGATATTATTCATGCAGTGGTTGGTATCGCTACCGAAGCTGTAGAGCTACTGGAAGCTTTGTATGATCGCCTATCAGGAAAAGAAATTGATGTGGTGAATCTGGTAGAGGAAACAGGGGATTTGATGTGGTATCAGGCTTTGTTGCTACGTACACTCAATACAGACTTTGAACAGACTGGTGCTATCAACATCGACAAACTGTATAAGCGATTTCCGCATAAGTTTGATGGTGATCAAGCTATTTTTCGTGATGTTGCCAAAGAACGAAGTCTACTAGAAAATAGGGTGAATCGAAATGGTGAAAAGCCTGCATCAAAAATCATTACCTTGTAAGATACTTGTCAATAATACATTTTATCTATCACCAAAAGAAAAGATGCAAGCTGATAAATTCAAAATTGAACATATTCATCCGATACACGGATCAAAAGAAAAGGCGAATTCAATATCTTATTCTTTTGAAAATTCTTCTGGAATTGGAATTGTTGTAGTGGTGAAGTGTTTAGTATGTGAGGTAAAATTAGATGTAACTGATATCGACTACTGGTAAAGGAAGTGAAATGAAGTTTACAAAAGAGTTTTTACAAGAACACGTACTGTATGGTAATGAGGAAGTGGAAGATGTTTTTGTGGTGGCTGATAATATCATCGAAACTACACGTTGGTCAGAAATTCACTACCTTGTATTTAACTTTGAAGGTAAGCTTTATCAGACTACATATAGCCAAGGATCAACCGAGATTCAAGACGAATCTCCATTTGAATATGAAGATGATGGGGTTGATTGTGTTGAAGTAGAACCTTATAAAGCAACTATCACAAAATATAAAGAGGTTTAAATGGTAATTATTTACGGAACTCCAAACTGTTCATTCTGTGCAAAAGCAAAAAAACTTTGTGAGGATAAAGGCTTGCCTTACAGCTACAAAACAGTTAATGTAGAGGTCACAGTAGAGCAACTTACCGAAATGGTGGGTTCTCCTGTGAAGACTGTACCACAAATTTTTATGTCTAATGACGGATTCACTGAGTACGTTGGTGGCTTTGATCAGCTAAAGACTAAAATTAAAAACATGACTATGTGAGAAAATCATGAAAACGTACCTATTACCTATTCAGGCAAGAGAAGTTGTTTTGGATGATGGAACTATCATATACAAAATGCGTGATAGTGATTCAGTGATGTACACTTTTAATGGAAATTATATTAATCTCGATAAAAACGTAATGACAATTACAGTAGACCCGGAAAATAAACTACAGGAAATTCATGAAACTTACGCGATTGCTATCAAATCAGGCGAAACCCAACTAGAAAACAAATTCATTATTGATTTGTTTGGTGAGCTTGGATGTAAGTTTAATTCAATAGCTTTGGATGGAATTAAAGATGGGTCTGATATAGGAATGTATCTCTATGGTCAAATTGAGGATGGTAGCCTATACCAGACAGGATCAATAGAATCTATTGAAAAAAATGCAGATGAATATGAAATTGTGAATGTAGAGGAAGTTGATCTTTCTGGTTTGATTTTTCTGGTGAATGAACAAAAATATTTTGAGGAAATGGTGCATGAACAACAAAAAAGATATTGAGGTAAACACGAATGACTATTAAGAAATTTAATGAAGAACATGGTTATGAAGTTGAGCTTGTAGCTGATTCTGTTAATCACTCAGATAACAGAATTACTACTTATGTGTTGACATATCCTAGATTCATACATGGGGAATTGATGACGCATAGGCTTTTTTCTCGCAATGCAATGTCTTCACGCGCCATACCTGTTGATAAGATGATTCAACACATCAACGAACGCCCTGCAATGCCTGTACATTGGGGTAAGAATCAACCCGGTATGCAGGCTCAGGAAGAACATGATGATATGGTTCGTGTTGATCTGGAATGGCTTCTGGATGGCTTTGGGTATAGCCTTTCAAAGAAAGATGCATGGGTAGAAGCAAAGAATCTTGCTGTGTCTGTGGCAAAGGGGTTTGCTGATGCTGGATACCATAAGCAAATTGTAAATCGTTTGCTTGAACCATATCAGATGATGCGAACTGTTGTAACTGCTACTGAGTTTGATAACTGGTATTGGTTGCGTGATCATTCAGACGCACAACCTGAAATTAACTTGTTGGCAGGTATGATGCTGGACCTTCAAAACCAATCAACACCAAACGAATTACACGAATCAGAATGGCACACTCCATTTTATTCTAAAGGTGTATGGAGCGCACACTACACCAATAATGGAATTGAGTATGACAGACACGATGTAACACTCTCTGACGCCCTTAAAGTTAGCGCATCATGTGCTGCTCAGGCTTCGTTTAGAAAGGCTGATGAGAGTATCGAGAAAGCCTGTAGAGTGTATGATAGATTGGTTGAAGCAACCCCTGTTCATGCCAGCCCTTTTGAACACGCAGCTAAACCAATGAAACTGGCTGTATATGATAAACAAGGTCAAGAATGGGAAGATGGAGTAACGCATTGTGATCGGCATGGTTGTCTTTGGTCTGCAAATTTCAAAGGATGGGTTCAATATCGCCAATTGATTAGTAATAATGCGTGTTGGGATTATGAAGAATTGGATAAGTGATTAAACACTTTGGGAAATTCCTATACAACAGAATTTTTCGCAATAGAATTTTAATGTCTGATCGTAAGGGTGGTGCTTGTCATCACCCTGATCTACCTTGTGGAACAAAAGTGTGGTATTATTTTGGTGGTGAATGGCAAGGATATAGAATTAAAACAGACTTTGATCCAAAATGTCAGTGTAGTATTGATGAAAGAGAAAGATTTGATAATCTTGCGAAAGATTTAAATATTTATTGATGTCAGCCCCTCAGTATGAGATAATATCCTTGTAGTGAGGGGTTTTCGTTTCTAGGAGATTAAATTATGATGACTATTCCTTTTAATTCGATTATGTTGAAAGGACCAGAACTTGTTACAAGAGCAAACAAATTTGGTATTGAATCTTTAAACGCTCTCGAAAAGAAAATATACACCAAATACAAATATATTTTTGAATGCAGGTAGATACATAAACACTCATTATGCTATAATGTTTGTGTGGTGAGTGAGAGAGAAGTTAATTAAATTAGGAGATTAGATAATGCTAAACATTCAATACTCAAACCTATCCAATGACGAACTTATCTGCGAAGCTGAATACACCAACAACGAACTGGCACTTGCCATTTCAAAATCTTCTATTGAATCTGCTAGAGAAGAACTTGAAATTGAATACGATGAAAGCACTAAGATAGATAACGGTGAGGTTATTTCAAAATCTGGTGTTGCTGATATTGTCAAGTTCCTGTATACAGAAGCCAGTTGGGAAAAGGAAGATTCGCGCTCTGAATGGTATATTGATGGGTTCAAGGGAGACTTCAATTGCTCTATGAACCATATCGGTGTGATAAAGGATGGAATTGGTTACACAGCCTTTGTCAAGTACGGTCCATACGGGGAAATGGACAAGGAATTAAGAGTCCCTACACTCAAAGGGGCAAAGAGTGAGGCGATTAATCTTGCTGTTGAAGCCGCTGGTGAAGGTTTGCTTCTAAGCTAATAGGAAATCATAATGAAAGTTACAGCATCCACTAACACCAAACAACCAAAAAATACAGCCTACGCAGAAGTTGGTATAATCACGGTAATCAAACGTAATGGTTATACCTTCGCTCTGACCAGATCACATAATTCATTGATGAGTTGTTATATGTTGGCTGAGTATAGCACTGGTCGAGTATTAACAGCTTTCGGTGTTCCTAAACTTAACATGAAAGATACTGATGTGGATCGAGCTATTGAACGCGCACATAAACATATTGATGGCATTGATTCCATCGACTCATTAGAAAAATACCCTGTTGTTAATGATGATGAAGTAAATGAAAATGAAGTGGACTATTCTGATGTCAAGGTAAAGGAACGAATCAAGGAACAAAAAGAAAAAGAAATCAAAGACAAGGTAGAGGCAGTAGAAAAACCAGTTAAACCCAAAACTACTGCTTCTAAAGACGCCACACCAAAGAAAAAACGTGGACGCCCTAAGAAGAAACCAGATTCTAATACATTATTTTGAAAGAGAAGGGGCTACGGCCCCTTTTTTTATACCTTCCAAGCTTGCGTTTTTGATCCTTTCTGGAATCTCTGTAGCGGTAAGAATAAAATCAATTCCCATGATTGGGATGGAATCTCTACAAACTTCGATCTAACATGATCCATTCTATAAGCATGAACAGCATGTTCAAAGTATTTACTTTGAGAAAGTGCTTTAATTATTGTCCATGAGAAATCCAATTTTGTTGATTTAACAAACCTGTCCCTACTCTTATATTTCAATAGCGCCCTGAACGCTGCCATACGTAGTATAGGGGGTAAGTAGTGAAAGTTAAGCCCTAGCACTATCTCTTTCCCTTCCTTTGATCTATAGGCATCAAACGGGATCACAAGAGGGTATCTATCCCATAGCGGTAAGGTATCTTTGTGAAGTGCATCATATTCATAGAAATACATCTTACCCAATGTCATTCCATTTTTAAACATGCTTTGATCACGAAAAATACGAGCGGTACGAACATTACTAAAGTTTTTTGTAATACGTTTTCTGAACCAATCCATACTTTTTTTAATATTACGTCTGGATTTTGGGCCTTGACTTTCAAAGTAAGATTTTTCAAGGTCTTGAAGTATTTTTAACTCAGTACCAGTAGTATTTTTGTAGTCTTTATTCTCTGCCATTATGGGTTACTCTATATTGTTCATAAATAGTAGTATAATTTATTTATAAGGCGGTAGCGATGGCGACTTTATTACAATCAGTAAAACACGTAACAAAATACGGGTTAGCCAGAACTAACCGATTCAATGTAATCATCACATTACCTGAAACACTTCAAGCCCTGCTTAATGAAAAGAAGGGGGAAGATCAGGATGGTGGTAATTTTCTAAAGCCTATTATTGGTGAATTTGGTGTTGATCTTGTTAAAGCATATTTAGGCTCCGGTGTAGAGGTTGTACGTGGTCTTGACATCATGTGTGATAGTGCGGAATTTCCCGGCAAATCATTATCAATGTCAGAGACTAAGTATAACTCAGACTATATTAATTTGCCATATGGAATTACTTACGCACCAATAGATATTACGTTTGTGGTGTCAAGGGATTTCCTTGAAAAAAATATTCTTGACGAATGGCAAAACCTAATAGTTGATCCTCTTACCCATGATGTAGGGTATTTTGATGAGTTTGTATCACCTAGTATCGAGATTCAACAACTTAACGAACAGGATAGGACAACACACAAGGTATTATTGAAAGATGCTTTCCCTAGTGAAATTTCATCCATGCCTTTATCAAATCAGGATGGGGATAATTTTCATAGGGTGACAGTAACGTTTATATACCGTACATGGCAAAACAGTGATGTCACACAACCATCTGGCGTTGCCGCCTTGTCTGAAACACCATTAGGGCCACTGGTTACACCTATATTGGGTAATCCAGCCGTACAGAAGGCGCTAGGCTTCGTAGAACAGCAAACAGGACTTAATTTTGAGGGTGAAGCCGTGAATATATACAATCAGGTGGATGATATTGTTAGAAACACAACAGGACAATCTACTGGAAAAAGCGTTGGTCTATTAAATGGCATCAAAGCACAAACCGCTTTGAATGATTTTGTTTCAAGTGACCAAAAAGCAAAAGTTTTTGAATTAATCGACGGAACAATAGGAAGGTTAGGTTAATATGGCTTTACCAAAAATTAAACATTCAGCTTATACACATAAACTGAAAGGAATCGACAAAACTGTAAGTTTCAGACCCTATACCAATGCTGAGCAGAAAATTTTGCTACTCGCTAAAGAGGAAGGCAAAGACGATAAGACTAGAATGCTGGATGCTATTACACAGATTCTTTCTAATTGTATTATGGATAATATTGAAGTATACGATTTACCCATGTTCGATATTGAAGACATCTTTATTCGTATTAGAGAAAAAAGTGTTGGTGAAATTATCCCTGTTAAATTCAGATACAATTACGATGATGAAAATGGTGTAAAGAAAACTGATTTTGTTACAGTGAGTGTTAACATTAAAGATATTCAGGTACAGGGTGAATTCGTTAAGAAAGCCCGAAGTATCATTGTTGATAAAGCTAATAACATTGGAATCAAGCTTCGCTACCCTACATTGCGTGATATTAAAGAGCTTGAAGGTTCAACGGAAGATTCTGATTTATTGTCCCGTTGTATTGAAGTGATCTTTGATGAAAATGAAGTATATGACCCAAAAGATCAAACAAAAGAAGAAATGGATGAATTTATTGATGACATCGAAGCTATTCCTATGTTGGAGATAAAAGAATTCTTTGAGAAAATGCCTAAAATCTTTTACGAAACGCAAGTGTATAAGAAGCATCTTGACGAAACAGAAACAGTTAAGATTCAGGGGTTGGAAGGTTTTTTTACTTAATGCTTTGCCATGAATCTGTTGAGAGTTATTATACTTCTAACTTTAGCGCATTGTTTTATGCAACCAGTAGTAAAGTAAATATAACCAACAGATTCACGCTTGATGATCTTGAAAGTATGTTGCCATATGAAAGAGAGATTTATTTGACAATGATGCAAAACAAAATGAAAAAAATAGAAGAAAAAATTAATAAGAAATAACGAGGCTTTGCACATGGCTGCTGTCAACACACTATCAAGTATGAAAAAAATGAAACGTTCTCTTAAGATGAGAGATTCAAATATTTCTGATGAGGAATTGGTATCTCTCATGGAAGAAATGATGAATGAAGCTATTATTGCTCAGGCGAGTGGTAATACTAAAATGATGAAACGTTCATTAGGCGAGCTACGTCAAGTTAGGAAAGATGTTCGTGTTGGTAAGGTTAATGTGTCCGGTAGTGGTAAGCAGGCGGGGATGGTTGGTCGTTTCTCTAATGTGATTGATCAGCTTGAAGATGAACAGGAAATTGTAAAGCAGGAAATGGGCGGCGGTAGTGGTGGTATTGGGGGATTAGCAAAAAACCTACCAAGCGCCGAAACATTTATTTCTGCTATAATGACATCCAATCCACTTTTAGGTTATTCAGCTAAAATTCTAAAGGACATAGGCGGTTCTGTCAAAAGTAAAGGACAAGCTGATAAGGAACTTAAAAGGCGTCAGGCTCAGATTCTCGAAGAACAAAAGGAATATGTACTAGGCAGAAAAGAAGAATTGGAAATGGAGTCTGAAATCAATGATCAACAAGCTAATCAGATCACAGAGTATGATCAGATACTTGAGCGTATCGAGAATGAGCTAATCAAACTCAGAATGTTATGGGGTGGGGAAGATACCGCACTAGTGCAGGAATCACAGGAAACCAATAACAACTTGAATGAATTGGTGCAAGCCGAAGAACGCCTAGCAGATGAACAAAGACTACAAAGAGAACGGTCCGAATTTTCTGATATCGAGCAACAAAGAGAGGGTGATGGTGATATCGGTGGTTTGGTTAGTGGTGAAGATGGCGAGGATGGTGGATTCTTTGGTATTCTTGCGGGGCTGGCAGGTTTAATTACTGGTGGGATTATGACTGGAATCACTGCGGTCTTTGGATTTTTGAGTAGTATTGGTAGGGTTGGCTTAAGTCTTCTTAAAATTGGTATGAAGGGTTCGATTATTGGCGCTGTAATAATGGCGATCTATGACTTTATTGATGGGTTTTTTAATGCTGGTGATATACTGGATATGGATGAAGCTGATCTAAACATTAAAGATAAAATTATAGCAGGCTTTGCTAGTATATGGGGGAACATCATTAAATTATTCGATACTGTTCTTGAGTGGTTTGGAGTTGATCTAATTAACTCCGAAAACATTACAGAAACTATTGCAAAGAAAACAAAAAAATTGGTTGATGGTTTCTTTGATTGGGTATTTGGTTTGTTTGATAATGTTAAACAATTCATTGAAGGATTTGATATTGGTGATACCATTACCATGATTAAGGAAAAGTCAATAGAGTTTATGCAAAATCTTATTGACATCATCCCTGATATGGTATCAGATGCGTTTAGTAAAGTGGGGGAAACGTTTGATAACGTTGATGACTGGTTGCACACAGAAATTGGTGGCGATGAAGATGCTAAAGCAACAGGTGATGGGGACCAAAGTCAAGGATTTAAAAGTGATGATATGTCCTTTGGTGGCAATTCATCCTCCGCAACAATGACCAATGCAGTTAATAATTTTGAAGAAAGCTCGTCAAGGGCTGATAATAACTCTGGTGCTAGTTCTGCGGTAGTTACTGGTAACGGAAATACTACAGTTAACAATAACAACACACAGGTTACACCAGTTGGTAATACCTCAAACCTTGACGATACGATACGCGATAATGATCGGCGTGAAATGATCAATCGTATGCGTAGATAAAGTAAATAGCGGGGTTATTCCCCGCTTTCTTCATTCTTCATTTCTTCCTCGTAAAGTTTAATAAATTCTTCCTTAAATTGTAGATGATAATTCTTCTCAATAATAAAGCTGATCAATGCTGCATTAAAAAGCGCAGGGGTCATTTCCTGTTGTTCGTCAATATCTGGTACATCCATACCAATGCGAGTGCCTTCCTCGCTGTCTTCAAAAATAATTGTTGCTTGTGCCATAAAATTAATCCTCTATTGCTTTTAGTGTGTAAATGAATGCTTCTTTTTGTTCAATGATGCGATCATATGTATCCGCTTCTGTTTTATCTGGTCTGAATTTAATCAATCTGGCTAAAAACAAACTCATTTTGTCTGGCTTCAATTCGTTTGCGATTACATCATTGGACCTTACAGTGATTATACTCCCTATATAAGAAGATTGGTTTCTGTACATTTCTTCCCTGAGTTCATCGGTTATTCCAGTCCCTACATTAGTTAATAACTTACCCTCCACACTTTCACTTATGATAGACCCTACAATGTCTGCCCATTCGCCTAGAATCTTACCTTGATTAAAGCCTACGATCTTGAGTTCACATTCAAATTCTACCTTGACTTTTACCTGATCTTTGCTATCACCATCTTTCCATTGCATATCGGTGTTCTTAACCAATACACCTTCCTTACCAGCCTCTACATTTTTCTTGAAATGGTCAATAATTTCATCAACACTGTTGACGATACGACTATCAATGATATTAACTTGGTCTGTGTCTTGTCTGAGAGCACCCACAATGCGTTTAAGCATATCAAAGCGCTCAGTGTAGGGGGTCTTACAAACACCCTCTTTAAAGTCCTTATATGGCACCGCATCCCAAAACACATGAAGTAGACGTTCTGGATCAACATCATTAGAATTCAGATACCCGTTACCTTTCTGGCGAGGCATAATTTTCTGGCGTGTTGCATCTTCAAATACTAAAACCTCACCCTGTAGGGTAATATCTATATTAATATTATTTCTTAGTGCCCATAGCAGACCAGTGGACGCATGATGATTATTTTTTGCACCACTACGACTGCGAATATCAATTTGATCGTTTATGATAATATCTTCGTATTCCCCATCTTCCTTTGTTTGTGAAAAGCAAGGAAATACTATACGCTTCAAATTCTTTACACTAAATGATGATGCCCGCATATAGGGATGATCATAGATCAAATCAGGCCACACCTTATTGAGAGTCTTTTTAGATACACCTACTTTAAGATCACGATGGATAACCGATTTGAATGTTCCCTTTTCCTCATCTGGTAAACCATGATACGTTTTGATAATTAAATCATGCGCTGCATTTCCTGTTACGACACGCTCTGCAATATTATTTTGTAGAACGTCAAGAGATTTTTCAAGACAAACTTCAATATCTAGTTGCTCAAATAAATTGTTTACTTCTTTCTGTTCTGAAAAGTCTACATCCTTGACCCAAAAGTTAACCGTTGGTTCATATGTTAACCAAGCCACACGTTTAAATAGGTCTTCATCAGGACCACCTTTAAGTGATTCAAGAATAGCGGTTTTTTCATTTCGTTTTGTTGTGGATTGTAGCTTATTTAAGATTTCTGATATTCGCATACTATACCTTTATAAATAGAATTATACTATAATTTTATTCGGAGTTAATAATGTCCAAAGCAAGATTCGACACACTTTCAAATTATGATGACACACAGAATTATGATGTGACACAATTGATTGGTTTGGTCAATGGTGTCGTTAATTCCGGTGTATCAACAAATAGCACTCGTCAGAGTCTAGATTCTACCACAGACCTTAACACAATTACAATAGGGTTTTTGATGGATACGTGGTCTGGATCAAAACCAACAAACGCACCAACTACATTCTCTGTATATGGTACACTACTTATGTTGGGAAGGACACAAATTGTTATTGATAATTCAAGCGGGGGTTCATCTAGTATCGCTGTTCGTTCATATGACGAAACTAATGTTTGGACAGTATGGCGTACAATCTAAGACAAATTGTACCAATATAAGAACATTCTTTATAAATTCTATTGAATGTGAATACATTGGTACAGAAAGAGGAAAGGGGCAATTATGCCCCTTTCTTTTTACCCTTCTAATTCTTCCTCTGCTAGTAGAAACTCTTTTACAATTCCTGATCTAACAATATCGCTTGGTGTATATGTTACAATGTCAATTGAAGTTGAAGGCATTCTATTAACCACATTCAAAAATTCATCAAGCCCTGATACGTCATTACGCTTATATAAGTCTAATTGTTTACCCCTGACATCACCGCAAAAAATGATCTTAGAGCGTACACCTACCCGTGTAATAATCGTAGACAATTCCTGATAAGTCATGTTCTGACACTCATCAACGATCAGAATCGTATCATTGAATGTCATACCACGCAAGAATGATGTGTTGTGGAATTCAATATAACCGGATGCTTTTAGATTGTCATAGTTATTCGTCTTGAACTTCATAAGCTCATCACACAATGATTCATATGGACCTTCATATGATTCGTTCTTTTCGTTATTATCCCCCGGCATGAATCCTACATCTCTACCCTGTACCGCACTTCTAAAAATAGCAATTTTGTCATATGGAGTTGAGTTGTCAAAAACATCTGAAAGAGAGCAATACATAGCAATAGCGGTTTTACCCGTTCCCGCTGACCCGATTTGTAGTATAACAGATGTATCACGGTAATGACTGTCTATATACTGTTTTTGTGGGTATGTTGGATTGGGGAATGATTCAAGATCATGTTGAGTTAGTTTTTTTCCAGCATACGACTTATGCGTGTCTGGTGAACTACCTTCTACGATCTTTAGTTTGCTTTGCTTCTTAGCCATTGTTATTAACACCTTAATTTTGATTGTTTTTTAAACAGCCATAACAAAAAAACCCAATACACCTATTAAAGCGTATTGGGCTTATGAATCATCTTGTGGGCTTGAAACTTTACAAATGGTTCGCATTTCTGCTCCCATGTTGATTCTCAATAACCTTATTTAGACGTTTTCAGTTTGTATTTCAAGACTCTCGTATAATATTGTCAATTTGGTTAGGAATCTTAAAATGATTTTTTTGTCAGACCGCACACCTTCGCCGTAATGTTCCTCGTAATAAGTATCAAATAAATCTTTCATTTCAGGGTGATCTTCAAGCATAGCCAGAAAAATAGCAGAGAATTCTTTTTCATCACCTGTTTTTTTATAGGCACTCCATACCATTTGAATGATAGTGTTAAATATTTCACGTTTAAACAACATCGTTTTTGATAAAGTTGGCGTTGAAAAAGATTCCCAATCTAAGTTCATAAGTTACCTAATTTGTTCATTGATATTATTTTGTGCGTCACTGCCCTCTGGAAGTGTTTTTTTAATCTCTTTCAACCTGTCATTAAAGCTACCATCGGTTCTCATAGCGCCTTGATAACTCATCTTCGTTGGTTGAATCTGTATGTACAAAGAGAATCGACCACACGCATCACAAGGGAAAGCACAAGGTTTTTCCCTTGTTTCCATGGGCAACACTTCTGTTTTTGTCTTAGAACAATTTCTACACTTGTAAGTATATTCTGGCATTGTATTTTAATCCAATCCTATTATAATTTCTTGTAGCTTTACTCTTAATGTATGTATATCAGTTTTGGGAATGTCAACAGTGCTTCGCCAACTATTACCCGTATCATAGTTTAATATTTCATCCATGAACTTCGTCATTGTTATTTTCATTTCTTTTCTAAACTGTCCATATACAACATGATCATGATTTTCTAAATGATGTTGTCTGATGTGATTTAGGTACTCGATTTTATCACCATATTGAGAAAGTGCTGATTTACAAATCCTTGTTGTGCATTTAGGAAATTGCACTATCGACTCATAATCAATGTGGTGTGTTTCTGGATCATCAAATTCTTGAAACTTTATCATTTCAGGTTTGATTATCATTTCATCTTTCATATAGTAGTTGTCTCGCTGATAGGTGCGTAATGTCTCACAATATCATGTGGGTCTGCATTGATTTTTACACTAGTTTCTGTAGGCAAGTTAATAATATTTTTATTTTGGATTACCTTAGCGCTTGTGATTACCCCATAATGAAGTTCTACGATGACCATCTTTTTTGACTCATGATCCCCTTGTCTTGAGAATAGAACATTTTCTTTGTCGTACTGAGCCATGTACTCAATGCCATTGGCATTGATGAAAGATACTTTCACTTAATTTTCCTTTTATTCCACCAGTTTCGAATCAGTACATCACCGATTGCGTAAGTTACGAGAAACAAACCCCCACCAACAAATACTAAGATGTCGATGGATGCTATGTAATTAGCTGCTTCATTAGTCATATGTATACATTCTCCTGTTTCCTGTACATATAGCATAACCTATGTATAGAAAAAGTGCAAATCTATACATAGGCATTCTTTCTATTATGCCAATCTATTCATTTTCTTCGTCAATTTCACTCTGGATAATTTCAACACCAGCAACAACCCTATCATGTAGTTCTTCTGAGCTAAGATACACATCACCACCAGCCAGAATGCTTTTTACTTCCTTTTTGGTGAAATATGGTCTATAGAGTTCCATACAAATCTTTTTAATCAGTATACTGGTTGCTTCCGCTGCTTTCAAGTTTTCACTGACTTTTCCACCAATAATAGTTGATGCATCATGGAACATCGCATGAGCAAAAGGATACACTACAAACGATTTTCCTGCAAAGAAAATCAACGTACCCGCTGATGCAACCTGACCATCTGCATGACACACAATATGTGCGGGGGAGCGTAACATTGCATGGACTATAGATATAGTTGTTTCTAATGATCCACCCGGAGTGTTGATGTACATATTAATTACATCTGTTTCCTCTGCCAAATCCATGATAGTGATCATATCAATATAATCATTAATATCCTCACTCACGCTTCCATAGATATAGAAATTATGGATTACCCCTGCTGGATATGCTCTATGCTCTACAGTATTTGAAGAACCTACTAGTATTGACTGATCTACTTTTTTACTCATACACCTACCCGCCATTTTCCGTTTTTAATTGTTATGATACATCGTTTGCCATTTGGGTATGTTACGATATGTGAATTGCTCCATGAGCTACCACCAATATTATATTCCATATCCAATGAACCACTAACCCCTGCATAATAAACACCATCTTTAATCATGGCTGTATGAGTATGACCAACGTTATATCGACTACCCATTCTCTGAAAAACACCTACACCACCTCGACTACCATTAGCACCGTTATGGCCGTGTTGACCACACTCAATACCATTCCCATCTTCGTCACATATACGGAATGATTCGTCTGTTTTAAGAAATCTGAGGTGTGATAACTCTTTACAATTCCACTTCACAGCCCATTCAAAGATTGAGAAATCGTCTTCCCCACGCTCAATTGTTCTGTATTTCTTCAACTGACATTCAAGAAAGAAGATCGCATTTTCAGGATCAGTTTTGTAATCTGAATTCTTCAACCACTTCTCAAGTGCAAGATCATGGTTTGATTCAACAATTACAGTCTGGCAAAAATCTCTTTCCATCATTTGCAAGGTATCAATCACATCAAAAATGTTATCTTTTACAGAATCGTTGCCTCGTAGATGTTTTTTGAACCTGAAATATGGATCACCAATGTTATGATGGTTTCTGCTAGTAAAATCCAATACATCATTGCCAAACTGATATTTTGGTCTTAAAATATCAATAATGCTGTCTTCTCTACCAAATGAAACATCGTATACTCTATGGTCTTTCTTCTCAGAGTGCAAATCACCCCAATTGATAGCCTCAACATAGTCAGAATGATAAACACCATTCGGTGTGTAGTATTGATTTAAGTCATAAAAACAACCCGTGTCTTTTTCTGCAACCAACTGACGAACAAAAGCATCACCATCTTGATCAACTTCAATAAGTAACGCACCAAACACATGATGAAATTCAGCTTTCTGACCAGCTTTTTTCTGGATATAGTTGCGCTTGGTAACAGAGCCAGTGGTGTACATCATTTTTGCAGGAAGTGATTTATGAGTTGGGATCGACTCAAGCTGCATTTTGGCATGTGGTACAATAGCAGATGCGCTTCTAGTGTAGCTGTGAAGGCCACTAAGAGGGTTCACTGCTGTAGGCAGTACGTTGAGTTCCCCACACCATTGAAGCTCGTCACAGATCATCACAGGCTTGTCTAGGATGTATGACTTGATCCGTGGATCGTACCATATTTCTTCATCGTCACTTCCTTTTTGAAGATTAAGAAACCCACTTTTATTGTATGTGAAAGTACCACAAAGAATTTTGGCATTTTTCTGTTCAGCCAAAACTTCAAGACTGTCTACAAACTTGTTGTGTACAAATGTGTTGTTCTGAGCAGAAATAGCAATATATGTACCCTGCCCCAAAACTTCAATGTCTTCATGATGATCATTGATACTACCAGCCGCTACAGGTCTTTCCCCGTAATCAGCCCACCACTTAGTATACGTTTTCTTCATAAGAAAATCATGAAGTGTTGATTTTGCTACCCCTGTAAGTTGGCTAATTTGGACTAATTTTAAATCATCCTGTTTATATCGCAAAATTTCTAACTTTACGTTATCATCTTCTAAAGGCGATGCCATTTTATACCTTTTTCCATTTATTGAATTCTAATTTTGCCATCAAACCTTTATAGGTACATTTACGAATTACACTCATTAGCATTTTTTGAGAAACACCAGATTGTATCATATCATTTATATCAAGTTTTGAATCTGGTGAGTTAGGCCAAATAACCACTGACCTACCTTGATCTATAGCCCCACCGATCAACTTCACAATATCGGGATTTCTAGGTTCGTTATCAAATATCAATACATCTGCATTGGATCGGGTTAGGTTAGCATCACAGGTTGCCATACAGTTATCGACAAACAGAGAATCCAACGGCCCCTCTACACAGTATGTAGTCTTGCTTTGGTCTATAGACTCCAATCCATAAAATTTATCAACATCATTACTAAGCTTAATCGTGATGTACTTCATCTTTGATTCTTTAAGTGAACGGCCCTGTATAAGCTTGATTGAGCCTTCCTCATCATAAAAAGGTATCACTATCCTCTGTTCATTGTCAACTAGTTTTTTCGATGATTCCTTGTTTAATTGCATACAAACTGCTTTAAAATCATCCGTATACAATAATCTTTCTATTTGAGCTAACTTAAATCCACGGTTGTATAAATAAACCGTAGCAGGGTGATTTTCTTTTAAATTCACACAGTTAATGGTGTGTTTTAAGTGTTTGATTGACCTACTGAATTCTGGTTTGTTATTAGAAGATTTTAAGATAGTGTTAACGGGTTCTTCTGTATGATGATTTCTAGGTTTAAAGGAATCCAATAAAGTTTCTTTTTTGTATTCTTCAAACTGTTGTGGTGAGTAGTCTTTAACAAAAACAAAGAATGAATGAGAGTAGTTGCAGTTTTTACACTGAACATTCAAGCTACCCTTTCTTACATAAAAATAAAATCGCGTTATCGTACTACTCTTTTTTGAGTCACCGCAGAAAGGACAACGACAAACATGTACATTATTCTTGACTTTTTTGAAACGCTTTAGTCCAAGGCTCAAGCGTTTCATCCAAGCTTCATCTACGTACAATTTCGTTTGAATCATCATTTTTTCCATATAAATAGTTAGATAAATTATAACAAAATCAAAAGACGTAATCAATTATGAATCCAGAACAATTAGAAATTTGGCAAATTATATCTGTAATTTTTGGTATGTGTGCTATGCTTGTGGCTCCTGCCATATGGTATTCACGCACACAATCTATTAAAACACAAGATGGTGCTGAAAAAATGGTAAAGGCACTCAGAGATTCCACCAAAGAAATGATTGAATCAATTTCTTCAACACAAGAAAAAAGCTCAAAGGAAACTAGAGAAGATTTAAAAGAATTCAGAGCGCACTTTGATAAACGCATAGGTGAAATTTATACATCAATTGATACTAAGAATAAAGAACTTCGTTCTTTTATTACCGTTGAAATCAATTTGATTAAGACTCTTATCAACGATCTTGAACGTAAGATTGATATGACCCGCGAAAAAAGCCATGAGCTTGAAAAAGAAATGATGAGAATACAAAACGAAAACCAGAAGAATTTCATCAGTAAAGATCACTTCAACGCAATTATCAAACTACAGGGAAATTTTGAAGGGACAGAAGAATAAACACTGTCCCCCCTTCTAACATATCAATCAGTCAAAAATATTATCAATTATTGCTGATACATACGTAGCATTTATTTTTTCTGGCTCTACATCATTTAGAGCTTGAATCAATTGCCACATATAGGCCATATCAACCCCTGTCAATTGTTCACGAATAACCGAAAAGTCACTCAAGTCCAATTCTGAGATTTGCCACATCATCTTTAACTGTTGTCCTGCTGTAATGCGCCATCCCCGCTCAATAAACTTCTTAGTCCTAAATACACTTGCAACAGGATATAGTGACCCTGCATACACCAGTGTTCGACTGAGTAGGCATTCTAGCGCCTCTGGCTTCAATACAAGCGATTCCGTTCCATGATCATAGTAGTTCATAGCATGAATGAAATCGTAGTTGTCGTGAATCTCAGTGGGTTCTCCATAGAACCGTGTCACAAGCTGCATCTTATCAGATAGCGTAATGGCATTCTGTGACAGAAATACAGGACGATATCGAGGCTTTGTTTTATCAGCCACATCATTAGCGAGTGATTCAGCAAACTTGACTGTTTCTTCTTCTGGCAAACCTTCAAAGTAGTGATAATCATCTTGATCTTCACTCGCTACACCAGCCGATTGCATCCAGATAACAACCCGTTCTTCAAGTTCCCCTTTGATGTTTTTAAGGGTTTCTTCTTTTACAAACGGCTCGTATTCGACACCACCTTTACACTCATTGTTGAGATTAAACTCTTTGACGTAATAATCTGCAACTGCCAGTGTTGTAGCTTTGTCACGAAAATAGACATCATAATCGTTTACCTGTTCACCCAAAAGCATAGATGCGATTGAACCACCAGTGACGATTGTATTCTTACGAACCAGCTTTTGCACATGTTCATCATTAATTGATGCAATCCAATTGTTGATTTTTTCTTGCAACTGTCTTTTGATGCCGCTTTTCTTGCGACCATATTTTATAATTTCCATAAAACCCTTAGTCCCTCGTAGGACATTCCACGAAATAACTACGACTGGATTGTGTTTTGATCAAGGTTTTTACACATCCCTTGAGTTTTTCCACACCAGAAGGTCGGTTTGTTGTAGAATTCCACACGTTGAATAGTGTGTCCTTTGTATCACCAATCATACGAATTAGGTATCCACACATTTCATCACGATCTTGAGGATGGATATGACGTTGCCAATCTTTACCAAAGACTGTATTGAATTGGAACATTGCTTTTGTGAAACTATCATGTTGCTGATCAGCCATTATTTTTACCTTTTGTTTAGGTTAAAAGAAAGAATGGATTGCATGGCAACAACCCATTCAGCGTAACTCCTATTTTTATCGAAACACTACTTCTGCGATTCTCTTAAAGTCTGATCCAATTCTTTCGTAGTCTTCTGCCTTCGCCATCCACAGTCTCCCAAATGTCCTTGGATCAGATTTCATTGATCGCTTTCCAAGGTCTTTCAACTTTCTTGAACATTCTGATACCACCGTGGCCTTCAAATTCTTATCATCTAAGAACACAATCTTGTATTTGCTTTCTTTTCTATGTTTGGCTTGTAATTCTTCACACCCTATTTTAGATGCTCTTAAAGGTGTGTTGCCAAACATGCGTGATACTCGCTTCCAATTTTTACCGTGTCCTGATGTACCTAACCAATGATGATCAACGGCATGAGCGCATTCATGGAGTATGGTATCAACTATCTCATCTGGTGCTGACAGTAGCACATGATCAAGGTTGAGCACAACTAATTTTTTATTGTAGTTGCAGTAGCCATAAAAGAAACTGTTTTTACGCATTGCTTTTCTAATGTCTTCATCTTTCTCAATGCGAAAAGTGTATGAGCTTCCATAATGAGGTATCTTACACGCGAAGCGTTTAGCGTAAAGAAAATCAGTTACGTTTTTATCAACTACTTCCTCCCCCATATTATATACAATATCAACACGCTTCTTTTGTTTCTCTGTCAGATTGGCAACAAGTGAATCGTACAAATCTAATCTCCTGTGTAGGCTTTTTCTCAATTTCTACAACCATTATAGCATTAAAATTAAGGGGGTGCAACCCCCACTTACTAGCTGTGAACAAATTCACCATCACAATCATAGGTGTTTTCTGTGTATACTAATTCATACTCTTTCACCACACATTTTCTATCGCGCCAAGTTAGCTTGGCAGCTTGTGTGACTGCATTATGTTTTCTGGTGTATATTTTTGTTCCAGTATTAATGTTACTTTTTTGTTCGTCTGTATCTGAATCTACTACTACGAATACTATCATAATTTAATTCCCGTATCAACCTTCTATCTTTCTTTTTTCAATTTCTAATCTGATAGAAGTCAAAATGGCTCCTACCTTGCTGTAATCTTTGAGAATAACAGCGCGTTCAAATCGCCATGCTCTCAAAACCAGATCAAGTTCTTCATCTGAAATTTTGCTTAGATTTTCTTTTTTGAGATGGTAGCTTTTAGTCTGCATTGTAGTATCGCCTCGCTAATTCTGTTGATAACCTTGAAAAATTTTCTATTGCTGTGTTGTGATCCCGACGTTTTTCGATCAGCTTTTGTGTCCAGTAATCATAGTAGTTTTTTAGCTCATCCTCTGTCAAGTCATCCAGATTATCCATCACTGGAATTTTTAATGGTTTTTTGTCGCTCATGTTATTCTCCATACTTTCTTTTATATATAACTTATAAATACAAGCATACAATAAACTAAAAGAGGTTTTACAATATGCCTAAATGATCAAACATATGATCCTAGAACAACAGAATCACTAGATGGTATAATTCAAACATGGCGACGATGGGAAGGGGAAACTAGTTTTACTCAGTTCCATGAGAGATTAGATGCTGATATACCGCTACCGGCTACAGGTATACAAGGCTGGCAGAAGGGTAATTTTCTCGGCTATTTCAATCAGCCGTTTGATGAAGACACAGAGTTTTTACTCGATGATATAGAAATGAGTAGTGATGGTTCTGCGTGGGTT
>Ga0136596_1000396_pt1 | contig 22280 bp, 17 predicted proteins | sample AntRauTorcE11897_FD_101387 | JGI IMG/M metagenome (GOLD analysis project Ga0136596, IMG submission 101387) | Saline lake microbial communities from Rauer Islands, Antarctica - Metagenome Torckler E11 #897 | ecosystem: Environmental > Aquatic > Non-marine Saline and Alkaline > Saline | place... | reverse complement strand
CCCTCGGACTTCATGCACAACCGCTACTTCGAGGACCTGGTCCCCTACTGCCACAAAACCGTTTCGGTGGGGCGCGTGTCGTGGCAGGGCAACGGCAAGAAGGGATACGACAACGCCGTCTGGTATCTCTTCGAGTCGAGTCGCGTGAACCCGAACCCGTGGTTCCGGCCGAACGCCGAGCCGACCGACATCTACCACCCTTCAATCGAGGACCTGCTATGAACTGCCAAAGCTGCGGAGCCCCGTTGAAAGAGGTCAGAGTCAAGAAGCCCGTCTACTTCGAGCACCTGACCATGACCGACAAAGGGGTCAAGTCCGAGAAAATCTTGGCCCGCTATGAAGAAGAAACAGAGTTTGCGGACTGCCCGCGATGCACAGGAGGATATTGATATGCAACAACCCGAAAAGCTCGAACGCCCATCCGTCAAAGCTATGGACGCCATCCTGGGGGAAGCCACACCGATTCTGGACCACGGCTTCGTGCGCCTGATCGACTACATGGGGGACCAGGCCGCCATCGTCCAGGCCGCGCGTGTCTCCTACGGCAAGGGAACCAAGGCCGTGAGCGAGGATCGCGGGCTACTCCGCTATCTCCTGCGGCGTCGGCACACCACGCCTTTCGAGATGTGCGAGATCAAGCTCCATGTGAAGCTGCCCGTCTTCGTCGCTCGCCAGTGGATTCGGCATCGCACCGCGAACGTGAACGAATACTCCGCGCGCTACTCGATCCTGGATCGGGAGTTCTACATCCCCGCCGTGGGCAACATCGCGAAACAGTCCACCGTGAACATGCAAGGCCGTGAGGAAGGTGTCGATGATCTCTCGGCCGAGGAAATCCGTGCGATCCTGATCGCCGACTCCAACCGCGCCTATGACAGCTACGAAGAGATGACCGACGATGAGGGCTACGGGCTCGCGCGTGAACTGGCGCGGATCAACCTGCCCGTCAACGTCTACACTCAATGGTATTGGAAGGTCGATCTCCACAACCTCCTGCACTTCCTATCGCTGCGGGCCGACCCTCACGCCCAGATGGAGATCAGGGTCTACGCCGACGCCATCTGTGACATCGTGCGGGCCTGGGTGCCGGACGTGTGGGAAGCCTTCGAGGACTATACCCTGTGCGCCCAAAGGTTCTCGCGCCAGGAGATGGAAGTCCTCCACGCCCTGATCGCGAAGGCCGAGCAAGGGACCGCCCCGAACTTCCTCAAGTACCTGGTGGGCCTGACCGACCTGTCCAAGCGGGAGCAAGGCGAGCTTCTGTCTAAGCTGGAGACGCCCACATGAGACACAAGCTCTTGATCCTGGGGGACGCTCGCCACGGCAAGGACACCGTGGGGACGATCCTCCAGGAAGAATACGACTACAAGTTCTCATCGTCCTCGTGGTTCTGTGCCCAGGAGATGATCTGGCCGAATTGGGGGTGCGCCGTCTACGGGAGCATCTACGAGATGTTCGAGGACCGCGTGAACCACCGCGTCCTGTGGATGCAGATGATCTCGGCCTACAACACGCCGGACAAGGCGAAAACGGCCAGGACCATGATCGAGCGCGGCTCCGATATGTATGTCGGGATGAGGCGGGCCGATGAGCTTGCCGAGTGCCGCCGCCAGGGAATCTTCCACAAGGTCGTCTGGGTAGATCGCTCCGAGCACCTACCGCGCGAGGTCGGAAGCACCGATCTCGATCCGTCGATGACCGATGTGATCCTGGATAACAATGGCTCGCTGGAAGACCTGAAACGGAACGTCAGGGCCTTCCACGCGGAGCTATCGCACGAGCGTCAACGGTAGTCCGAGGCGAGCCCTACCATGCCCGCGTCATGCCAATCTTGCACGAAGTCCGGCCAGGGCATGTCCTGGCCGACCACTACCTGGGTGAAGCCTGAGACCGTGGGAAGCCCCTCGTGACACTGGTGGAGCACGGTGCCTCGGAGGATCGCCCCTGGGCTTATGTTGCCGTTGGAGAACCCCACGCGGTCGTCAATGCGCTGCCATCCCGTGGGCCTGGTGTTGCCCTCTGTCTCATCGCCTACGAAGAAGATGCCGGACTCTCCGATGTCCCCTACAGGGTTGACGTATGTCGCCATGAGAATTTGGTCAGAGACGAAGATGCACTCGGAGCGATGCTTGAGGTAGTAGACCTCGGCCGTCCAGTGTCCGGCTTCGTCTTGATCCCAATTCCTGAAAGTCCAGTCCGTGGTCGGCGGGAACCACCGCGCCTCGATACCTTGCTTATTGAATGAGATGTATTGGTTTGTCAGCATGGCGACGGATGTGCCAAACCCCAGAAAGGCGAAAATCAGTATGAGGTTTACGAGCTTTTTCATCGTCACCGATTCGCGATCATCTAGACCCATATCTGCCAACCTCCATTGGCGGGGGCTCGATACCATTAGCGGACAGGAGCCCTTCTAGTTTTCCGACGTGCCGGAGGTACCGTGCAAGGTCCTCTCGGTTCTGTTGAATTTCGCGTTCCTGGTTGTTCACTCGCTCTTCCAGCATAGCGAACCGTTCGGAGTATTGCTTCTCCAGTTGAGTCTGGACTGCGGTCAACCTCTTGTCTGACCACGAGATCATCCATCTCAGGCCGGAGCCGAACGCAATAACGAGCGCCGTAAATCCGGTTATTAACTGTGGTAGCGTTCCGAAATCCATGCCAGTGGTCCTTACTGTGGTTGCCCGCTTAGGTCACGTTTCAAACCGTTATACACAGCAACCGTGTCCCTTTGCAATCTGCGGCATGTTGCCAATGCGATACGGTTTTCGGTCAACGCGACAATGGCGTCCTGGTCCACCCCAGGATCGTAGCATCCTCGAACCATTCGATCCGGTAGATCGGGGAGATTGGGGGCTACCGCGACAGGGCCAGGGTCAGTTAATGTCGCGCAACCGCCTAACAGTATCAGCATCGAGAGGACAAGTCCCGCTCGCCCCTTGCTCCCTGAGTTGTGACAGTAGTTCATCGGCTCTCTCCTGTAGCTCCGCGACCTCATTCTCTGATAGCACCGCGCGTTCCCGTGCTTCTTCCAAAACTGTTTCGGCCACCTGGGCTTGCCGTGTGACCTCTACCGCCACGCGCTCGGTGAAGGTCTCCTGGCATTGCGCCTCGGCAACCATCGTGGCCTTGTCCGCCGCGCCCTTCTGAATCCATGCGACCCCTGCCATGACGGCAAGGGCCAGGGCCACATACTTTGTGACCGGGGATCGGAGGAAGGCGAGCGCCGCGATCATCGGCTCATGTTCGCGCCGGACTTGTGGTCCTCGACGCGATCCTTCTTCACCTTCTGGAAATACCAGAGAGCCGCGACACCGCCGCCAATGAAGATCAGAGGCCACATGGTATCCATCATGCCCCCGAAGCTGCCCAGGACGCCCTGGACGCGGCCCAGGATACCCTCGGCGCGTTCTGCCTGGTCGAGCAACACGTCGGTCCCCGCGAGAGCCCCTGTGCCCGCCACGATGCCCGCACCGATGCCGCCTCGATCAGCATCCACCACAGTCTGGGAACCCTTCTCGCGAAGAGTCGCGGTGGTCGCGGTTGCCCGACTCTCGCCGACAGGTTTCGGCCGAGCCGAGTTCTCCATGACATCCCAGGTCCGAGGTCCGGCAATGCCGTCTGTCTTCAAATCGTGATCGGCCTGGAAGGCCAGGATCGAGGCGCGCGTTGCGGTCCCGAAGTTCCCGTCGATCCCCCCAAGGTGATAGCCCAGGCGCTTGAGTTCTTCCTGGAGATGTTCGACCACCCAGCCTTTCGAGCCCATCCGCACCGTGGGATAGTCGAGAGCCTGGTCCACGGGATCGGGAGCCCCTTCCCAGGGCGTGTCCGCGATCCGTGCCCACTTCCGGTAAGCTGCGGCAAGCCGTGTGTGGTAGCCGTGCTTCGCGTAGGCTGGGCCGTTGTAGACGCGGGCCACAGTCTCCCAGCGGTGCTCGCGGATGTCGTCGTCAATGCCGTTGGCAATGATGAAGCTGACCATCGCGTTCAAGTGGTTCTCTTCGTCGTCCATGAACGACCGGATCATGCCCTGGATCGTGTTGTATCCTGCGGACCTGTAGTTCGTGCCGAGGATTTGACCCAGGCCCCAGGAGGCCGCCATGAGCGCCGCGTCCTCATTGATCTCGATGGCCTCTACGAGCCGTGGGTAGGAGTCAGAGGGATACGCTTCTTCCCCCCAGCGACGGTAGGCGAGGCCCGCTTCGATGGCGTCCAGGCGCTCCTGACCAGAGAGGTTCCGGTAGAAGATGTGAGGCTCGAAAAGCATCTTGGGGCGGTTCTTGGAGTCGAAGCCGGAGCTTCCGGCCTCCACTTCCATGAAGGCGTGGATTTCGTCCTCGCCTACACCGATCCGCGATCCGATCCGTGGGATGTCGATGTCGTCCAGGCGCTTTGCCGCGCCGATGAATAGCTCCGTGTTCATCGCAGTCTCCAGTTATGTTACGGCACGGAGACCCACTTCGACTCCGGCCAGGTCACTCCAGGCCCATTCGGCCAAAGTATCAGGATTTGTGAGGTATGTCTCTACCAAGGGCAAGATCGCGGCTTCTGGGGTCTCCAGTGCGCCGTCGTAGTCCGTGCCCCCGATCCGTGCGAACAAGCCGATCTGGGAGGGGTTCGCCCCCGCTCCGCTGGATCGTGTCGTCGCGGACAGAGCGACCTTCGTCAACGTGCCTGGAGGTTCCGTGCCTGGGGTGATCGAGCACGACACACGGTCGCCTCCTGCCGTGGCATACGCGACCGTGGTCGCCAGGAAGTCGCCAAGCTGGACATACCCGCCGATGAAGTCCGAATAGTTTCCGGCTCCGGTAGGTCCCATGACCTTGAACTTGGTCCCGATGGGGTTGTCATCGGTGACACGGACGTTCGAAATCCAATACCCTTCATCGGGCACCTGGAAGGCGTCACTCCCCCCGAACTCGAACCGCGAGGGTGCGCCGCCCCCACCGCCATTGACCGAAGTCTGCACGGCGATAGCGCCGTTCAAGTAGACTGTGCTCTGGTGGTCGTTCGGGTTGGCCGCGATGTTCGTCACGAAATTGATGTCTATGCGGACCACCTGGTTCTTCGGGATGCCGACAGAGAGGGATTGCGGGGTCTCTCCCGTTGTTGCGACCCAATCGTAGGCGCCGTTCACAATATCGAAGTAGCCCAGGAGCGCGTTGTCCTGGGAGTAGCACCGCCACATGTAGCCGTCTTCGTCCGCGCCAGTGTCCCCGATCCAGCAATCGAAGCTGATCCAGATGGAATTAGTCTCAGGGAGCTTGACGCCGTGCGCCACGTTGTCGTACAGGAAGATCGCGTGATCGGCGAAGTCCGCGTCGAACTTGCCCGCCGTGTCATCGAAGGTGCCCCCCAGGTCGAAGGGATCGTTTGTGAGAAGATAGTCGGTCATGTTGTGGTCCTCTTCTTAAATCAAGCCGAGGGGGGTGGCCCCCGTTGGCAGGGTGTATGTCATCTCGTTTGACAGGGAAACCAGGCGACCCCCCTGGTCGGCATCGCGGCCTTGCAAACAGATGTAGAACTCGGCCGAGGCCACAGGCCCCGTGTAGGTCGGCCCATCGGTATCTGGATCGTCGTCCCAGACTCCGTTGACGCCTGTCCATATCTCTGCGGTCGATGGGTCGAAGCACATCATCAAAACGTCATTGGCTCCGAAGTTGGCGAGTCCAAGGACATCTCGTGTGCCGGAACCAAAACCTGAGTTACCGTCCCACAAAGTTCCGTTCCCCCTTCGAGCCAAAGAGCCGAGCCCGATGGGGTTCTTCGATTCAGCCCCCATGTTCGCGAGCCGTGCCGTCCTCGCTTCGGCGGACAACACAGAATGATAGCCGTTGTAGGACGATCCTCCCAGCGTGTTACAGTGGAACTCCCAATAAATCTTGCCAGCATAGCTGTCTGGCATCGACCGAATTGTAGGAACAAACACTCTGTAGTCGGTCCCTCCAGTTGCGTTCGTGAGCCTGGTGTCGCCTTCCGCGTAAACGTGCCCTGCATAGTTAAAGGTCGCGGTGTCCAAGACCCACTGAGTTTCGGCTCCGATGCCAGACCCGATGTCAAACCCTGTGTAATCGGTCGTGTCGTTATAGGCATGGAACCTGCCCGCACCGAGCATCTGGGCTCGACACCCATCGTCAGCCATGCCGATAGCGGCCCTCGAAGCCCCCGAAGTCATCGAGCCTGTGGCCGGATCGACCTCTGGATCGTCCTCCCAGACTCCATTCTTCCCGACCCAGAAGTCTCCGGTGGAAGCGTCGTAGGAAAGCATGAGGATGTCGCCGTCCGCGTAGGTGGAGACCGCCGTCTGGGCCACGCCGTCCACGGTCAGAGACCCATCTGCGAACCATTCGAACCCAGCGTCCCCGATGCCCGTCGTCGCTTCGTCGTAGTTCGCCAGGTTCGAGGCCAGCGTCACGCCAACAGAAAGTCCGGTGGTCGCGCTTTTGGCCTGGACCTCCCAATACTCTTTCGCGATGAGGTTGGATTTGCTGACCACGAATTTGTTCGCCACGGTGGACCCTCCATCGTGCTTCACCCTGTCATTGCCGATGGACCATCCTGTGGGGACGTAGAGAGGATCGAGCCACGGCCCTTCATCCGCGTCCGCAAAGAACGGGCCTTCGAAGAACGCGACAGTTGAAGCCAAGATGCCGCCCGATCCCACAGGAGCGCCGCCCACCTGGGCAACCAACCTGGTCTTCCAGGCGAGGACGCCCTGTTCTGCGGTCCCGAAGCTCGCGATGATCGACGTGTTCGGCACGATCACGTTGCCAGGGAGCACAGGGAAGTAGGAGGCCCGCCCGATGACTGTGCCAGGTAGCGTGTCCGACCCCGCGAAACCTCTGACCGAGTTCCCGAAAATGCCTTCTTGGCAGAACGCCTCGTAGTCCGTCATGAGAATCTTGATGGCCGCCGCGTTCGTTGGCCGATACTTGCCGGACAACCATGTTGCGAGACACCCACAGAAGTAGGGCGCCGCAAAGCTCGTGCCGTTGACGACATCATAGCCGTTCGCGCCCGGATACCCTGCCCCGACCACCCTCGATCCGAACCCGTAGAACTTCACGCGCCCGCCGTAGTTGGAGAACTCGGCGCGCCTACCGTCAAGCTGGATGGCCCCGATGGCGTAGTCCGAGTTTTCGGCGGGCCAAGCATCGAACGTAGTGCCGAGATCGCTGCCATCGTTCCCCGCAGCAATGATGGGGATCATCCCTATATCTTCCATCTCCTGGATGATCGTGCCGTAGCTGTTGGCGAGCCCTACGCCGCCAGAGCCCAGAGAGATGTTCACGATGACGAATTTGTCGTCTGGGTTGTTCCCTGGAGTTGTGACCCAGGCCATAAGGGCGTCGAGCCCTTCTACGATTTTTGTGACGGATACTGGATCGCCCGCCGAGTTGAAGATTTTCACGTCCAGAAGATCCGCCAGCGGCGCGATCCCAATCGTGTCTCCAGCGGCAAAACTCGCACAGGCGGTCCCGTGGTTCGACGCCCCGAAGTCGGTCGTGTAGGCGTTGTGAACACGAGTGATCCTGGAGGGGTTCTTGGCGAACTCTGGGTGCCCTGTGCGGATACCCCCGTCCACAATGGCGATCATGACATCCTGGCCGAGCCGTTCTGAATCCTTTCGCCATTTGAAGAAGTTGGGTTGCTCCCACCAGTTGTTGAACGTCGGCTTGTCCGTGTCCATCGTGGCCTTCAATCGAAGAGCCCCCGCCTTTTCCTTCGCGTCCCTGCCCTCGAAGATTAACTCGGTTTCCAGGGCCTCCGGCTTCATGGTTTGCTCGCCGTTGATCGCTCCAGTCACCCCTGGGAGGGCAGAGAGAGCCAACATCGCCATCGCTTCGTCCCCATCCCCGATGTCGAGGATGAAGACCTTCTTCAAGGTGGTGAAGTTCTGGATGTCGCCGAACTCCGCGAGCGCCGCTTTCGTGGGCTCCAGGTCTTCGACTCTCCGAACGCTGACGATAATCGTGGTCATCGGTTCGCCTCCCCCCGAAGAGCGATGTAGGCGCTCTGGATCGCGCTATCCACAATGGCAGGGGCCAGCACCTTCACCGCGTCCGAGACAGTGGCCGAAGAGACCAAAACGAAGTCCGCCTCGGTCTCTGAGGCGAGCACCGTGGCCGTCCCGATCACCGTCCCGTCGCCGGAGGTAAGCTGGAACTCGGCATCGGCATTGGCCGCAGGATCGACGCGGACCCTGCCTCGAACCCCTGGAAGGAACCGAACGCCCATCGTCTCCTGGAACAAGAGTTCCTGGTCCGACGTGAAGGCCGCTCCGTTCTCGACGCGCGCCGACAGGTCCACAGGTTGCGTTCCCTTCTTGACGCCGATGACCATCAAGCGCCCCGCCGTGAAGTTCCCCGAACTCCCGTCAACCAGGATATGGTTGATGGTCGATCTCGCTATGGTGTGCGAGAACTCTTTGCGTTCCGATCCTGATCCAGAGGTTGCACCGAACATGTTCCAGAACGTGTAGGAGTCTGGGTTCGAAGCAAACGTCATGACGCCGTAACCAAGTTGCCCCGCGTCCACCGCATCCCATCCGCCGAGGTAGAACTCATCGTCTCCCTCCGTGCCCTCGTCAGTTCCGCCATCACCAGAATATGCTCGGTTGACGGTCTCGACTGTGGAGCCCCCGTCGCTGGAGATGAAGATGTCCGCGCGGATGTCCGTCTGGAAAAGGAAGAAGTGAAGCTCATCGAAATTGGAGAGATTGTGGTCCGCTTCCGTGAGCGTGAAGTCGGAGAGCCCTGTCATATCCTGATCGACAAGAACTTGACTCCCGCCCCCATAAGCGATTGTCCCCAGGTCCGGAGGCAAAGGAACGAAAGCGTTCGCTGGGCCGTCCCATACCAGAGGGCGGCCTCGGTCGAAGCCTCCCAGGTTCGAGCGCACAACCTCGAAGCCGTCGATCTCTTCAATCGCGGTAGCGGGTGGGACCGCTTCCCCAGGCCCAGGGATCGTGATGTCGATCTCTCCGGCAATAGGTGACGACAGGCCCACGCCCGCCCCTGTGAAGGTCAGCCTGGTAAGCCCTGCGGTGACTTCGCCGCCCGCGCCGTCAACGGCAACCTTGCCCTGGAACTCGATCTGCACGGTGTCCCCGTCAAGGGTCGCCGAGAAGTCCGTGCCCAGGAACTCGATGCCCTGCGGCTTGGCCTGGTCGATCCCGCCCGCCTGGATACGGAGAGGAACGAAGCCCCACTCCACGCCGTCGCCCGTAGCGTTGACCGTGAGTACCTTGTCCTGGTTCGTCGCCAGTTCTGGGAGGTAGGCGTAGACCGACCCTGGCAACATGCCTGACACGCCCAGGACGCCCGCCTGACAAGAAAAGTTCGTGATGTTGATCTGTTGGCTGCCGCTTATTTCGACAGTGCGGAACCTGACCATCGCGGCCACGGCTCCCGCAGGAATCGAACCTGCGGTATCTCCGAACCTCTCCCAAAGCTGGGTCGCCGAGTTGATGTAAGACGGGCCGACGTAGGTGCCAAGCACACTATCGTCGAGGTCCAACCAGTCGATCTCCAGTCGCATCTGATCGTCCACGTAACGGGTGTGCTGGTCCCACTGTGCCGTCAAAGTGTCCGACGCGGAGGGGATCGTGATCTTTTGTTCGATGAACCACGGACCACCAGACGATCCGGCCAAGCCCATGTAGTTGAAGCCGCTGGGATGGAGGACGTGATCCCCTTCCTTGTCCGGTGGAATGTAGATTTTGAGGGTGCCGGAGCCCGTCGAGTTCGTCCAGCTTGTGAAATCGCCCGCGTTGAATTGCGGGTTCAAGAACGGAACGGTTTGCGTTCGCTTGATGATCCGCCCGACCTGGCCGTCGCCGATGGTGGTCAAGCTGAGAGCCGTCTGGTTGTCGCCGGACGTGGTTTTCGTCGCGACAGTCGTTTGCCGGACGCGATACCATTCATTGCCCAGGAGGACCACGAGAGCCGTAAGCCTGGAGATGCCGAAGTAGTCCTCGGACGTGCCGGACGAACCGATCACATCCCACGTCGAGCCGCTGTCTTCCGATCTCTCCAAAACCGTTTCGAGTGCGCCCGCGCCGTCGGCCGAGTGCTTCGTCTGGGCGACGATGACGACAGTCCGGCCAGCCGCATCTGCGGGCATACGGATCGTGGCGTCTACGGCGTTCCACAGGGAGTTAGAGTCCTCTGTCACCGTGTCGAAATCCACGGTCTCCGTGGTCGTGTCGATAAGCTGCCCGACGGATTGCTCTGCGGTCAGGACGATCTGGGGGCCGCTGGTTGCTCCACCGCCGCTGGTGCCGCCTCCGGCTCCCGCGAACTCGACCCAGGTAAGGCCCGTCCATTGGATGTTGATGCCTTCGTCAATGACATAGAAGTGCCACCCAGGTTGCGCGGTCAGGTAGACCCACGCTTCCGCGCCGGACTCTCCGTCCCAGATGGCGAGCTTGTTCTCCTGGGCATCCCCAAGAGGCGCGATCTGGATCGAAAGAGCGCCAGGAGACTCTGGGAGCGCGGCCGTGCGCGAAGTCACCCTCGCCCCTGCTACTGCGGACAGGAGCCGCAAGTTGGTGTCCATGCCTGGTTTCCAGGTGTCGGAGCCCAGGTCCCAATAGCCCGAAAGCCCTAGTCCTGGAAGTGATCTATCAGGCATAATTATCCTCCATAAGACAGGCCGTAGCCGAAGCCGTAGCCCGCTGCTAGTGTGATGAATTGCTCAATTCCTTGGAAGGACTCGAAGCCATCCCTTTCTGCGGTCACGATAACGATAGCACGAGAGAGTGATCCAAAGGAAGCCCTTGGGATGTCGTAGGTCTCCCCCGTGATCCCCGTGATCTCGGTCTCCACCAAGTTCGTGCTGGCGTCTCGGATCGTGATCTTGACCGTCTGGCCGACCTCCGGCGTGATCCCTGGATCGTCCCAGGCTATAACCTGGGAGTCCTCTGTGATCCGGTTCCGGTTCGACCAGGTGACGGTGATGTCGCCACCCCCTGTAGAAGCGTCCACGTCGGCGAAGGCCACGCCCTCGATCTCTACGTTCGCTGGGCGCGAGGGTTGGTGCGGCCGTTCGTTCGTGGTGTAGTTGATGTCCGGCGCGCTGGTCTCATTGAACTGGCCGAGGCTTGTCCGCATCAAGACCTTGTAGGTCAGGGTCTCCATCGCCGATCTGACATCCTGGTCCACGAAGCTCGTGTCCACCCCGAAGAAGTGGACTCGAGTCCCCGAAGGCCATGCCCTCGGCACCGTGTCGAGGATGCCCCGCGCGATGGTCCAGTTCGTGCCGTCGAAGGTGCGGAACATGACAAGCTCGGCTTCTTCCTCTGGCGTCCCTGGGTCCGCGATAAGGCCGAACCCGCCCTGGGTAGGCCCAGAGCCCACGGTAAGGTCAGAGAAGCCTGGGAGGATGGTCTCGGCCTCTTGCACCATCTCCTGGGGCATCAAGCCGCGAGAGACCACGCTACGGGTGCCCAGGGGCTCCTGGGTCACGTTACCTGCGGGATCGAGCACAGGCCCCACGAACTCGGCTTCGATGGCGTCCGTGTTCGTCGTGCTGGCGAGGATACCCACCCACACGTCGGGATACGCCGCTGTCTGGAGGGAGGTCGCGGTCACGAAGTAGCCCGTGAGGAAATACGGCAAGGTGAAGGCGAGGGTCGTGTCGAACAGTTCGGGCTCCTGGCCGCCGCCGTCGAACTCCCCATCTGGTGGGATTTCGTAGACAGGTCGCTCGAAGCTGAAAATGTCCTGGGTGGCGTTGACCTGGACTGTGGAGTCACCAGGCTTGCCGTAGTCCACCTTGACCACGCGCATGACCTCATCGGTCGCGCCGTGCTCGGTGCTGGTCAGCTTGAAGACCGCCCCTGGGGCTAGGTTATACGCTTGACGGTTCACGTCCATCTGCACCGTGGCAAGACGTGCCGTTACCGCCGAGATGTCTCGCTGCGCGATGGCCCAGGCCAGGTCCTTGCGGCGGACACCATAATAGTTCCGGTTGTCCGAGATGATCTGGCCGTTGGACTGGACGATCCCGCCGAGGTCCTGAATCGTGACGACCTCTTCCTTCTCGTTATCTGGGTTTGTCCAGGTGACGTTGATCTCGTTAATGATCTCCGCAGGGGAGCGCCGCGAGTAGGACGTGACGACGCTGTTGCTCTCATCGAAGACAGGCAAGGTGGCTTCGTCATAGTCGTTACGGATGAGCTTGAGGACGAACTTGCCCGTCGCGGGATCGACGTAGAGGTTGGCCTCGATATGGTCCAGGACCTCTTGGACGAAGTTCTCGATCTCGGTTTGCTCGACCCAGATCATCGAGAGACCGAAGCCTTCGAAGAAGAGGGTTTCGGCCGCAGCACGGAACGCCGTGTCGTCAATCTGACTGATCGGGGCGCCCATGCCATACTTCGTGTTCGTAAGGCACTCGTAGATGATGTGGGCAGGGTTCACGTCGGGGTTCGAACCGCCGAAGATCGCGCGCTGGATCACGTTCAAAAGACCTGCGGGATCGTCTTGCGCGATCACAGGAATCCCGTCGATCCCCGTGTTGTCCAGGGCCGCCGTCGCGTTGATGTCGAGGTCCTGGATGTTGACCCCGTAAGCGCCGACAGCCGTGCCCGCCGCCGAGTTGAAGTCGCCGGAAGACGGACTCAACATGTCTGCGGCCGTAGCTGTTGCCGCCGCCAGAGAGCCCCCTGTGGGTTGCCCGTCTGTGAGGAAGAGCCACACGCGCGCGCCCAGGTCTTTGCCGAGGGTGGATCGCATGAAGGTATCGGCCCGTGTGGCCGCCTCATTGAAGTCCGTGCCCCCAGAGGTCGCGTTGAAGCCGTTGATGAAGCTCTTGGCGCTGTTGATGTTCGCCGCCGTGGCGTTCGGATACGTTCGCTCCGAGACCACCCCACTGTCCCCCCACTTCGCGATGTGGATGTCGATCTTTAGATCGTTGAAAGAGATGGCCCCTCGGATACGATTCAGAGCGAGGTTCACCGCCGTCTTCATCGTGTTGACCTTGCCGTCGTCACCCATCGAGCCGGAGTCGTCAATCGTGAGGCTGGCCGCGAGAGGGAAGTTCGGGATGCCCGCGATCAGGGCTTGGTCTGGGTTCCAGGAGTCCGCAATCCGCGTGACCAGGAAGTCCAGGGGCGCGATGAAAGGCTGGTTCGCGGACCAGTAGAAACCTGGTTGCGATGACACGGAGTTATCGGTGAAGAAGGCGTGGGCGATCCCCCGCATCCCAGGCGCGGTCGCCGAGGTAAGTCCGAGCTTCTGGGCCAGTTTCTCCGGTAGCGTCTGGGAGAAGTCCCCCTTGCGCCAATAGACCTGGCCCTGGACACCGCCCTCTTTCTTGATGCCCCCGAAGAGCCCTTTGTTGTCGATCCGAAAGTCCCCGTTCGAGCGCCGTGCGCCGAGCCAAGCCACCTTCTCATTGACGCGGATACGCGACAGAGTATCCACTGGCCCCTGACAGATGCCGAAGTGGATGCTCATGTTGTATTCGGTGACTCTTTGCTTCGGTGAACCGCCGCCCTTACCCATATCAGAGGCCCCCTTTCCGGTGTTCCCGGGCTCTCGTTATGACCTGGAGGGCAAGCCCATCGCCAGTGTCCAGGAGCGCCTTTGCCGACCGCCCGTTCTTCAAGAAGTCGCGGAAGTCCAGGCCCATGCCTTCGAACCATCTGCGGACCCCCTGGGGGCAATGCCCCGCACGGCGACAGTCGTCCATCGTGAGGATGAAGTCGGTCTCTTCCGTGAGTGTGAGCCTTTCGGTCATGCTTTGACCTCGTATTCTCTCTTGTGCTTGTCACCGAACCACAGGACGTTCACGCCGGACACGTTGATCGAGCCGAAGACCACGGGGATCGGTCGTCCCGCGTCGGCCGTGGGATTGTCCAGGTCTTTCGTAGCTGCGGGCTTCACCTTCTTAGGCTTCGGCGCAAGAGCATAGGCGATGACCGCAAGGGCCACCGCGACGACAAGTTGAATGAGCCACCACCAAGGCATATCAATAGAACCTATTCACAAAGCCGACGGGGTTCTCTTGGGGAATCCAAGGTTGCCCACCGAAGTTCTGGATGTTGTCGTGCAGTCCGGCACAATCGCTCATGCCGTGGTTGCACCCTACGAAGAGAGTCATGACGGTCAGTTCTTCCAGGCCGTCGGTCGAACCGTTAAGCGCCAGTCGATCCCGACCGTCGGTCCCCGCCCCAAGTTGCACACTCAGGATCGTTCGTGTCTGGAGGGAGTTGTCGTCCGCGTCCGCCCACTGGATGTATCCCCCAGCAAACTTTCCTGCGGGCTTCGCACCCTCCCAGCCTGGGGTGAACTCGATCACGTTCAAGCCCACGGTGAAGACTGCGGCGACCACAGAGCCCGCTGCGCGGTCGGCCCCACAGTCATCCGAGTAGAGCGCCCAGGGGCACCCATACTGATAGTGCCGACGGAGACCTGGCCGCTTCATCGACGTGGCGACAGGCTCCGCGCTGATCTTCGCATAGCGGCTCTTTTGCTCGATGCCGATGATCCGCCCCGTCCACACGACTACGAAATCGTTCGCTGGATCGTCCACATGGCCCTGGCGGATCGTGATCGTCACCACCTGGGATGGTTGGCGGTTCTGGTAGAACTTGACCACAGAGGCCGACGGCGTGATGTCGATCTCCAGGGTCTTGTTATCCAGGCCCCCGCTGGACTCGATCTTCTCGCGACCGATGACTGTTGGCGCGTATTCCACACCGTCGAAAGTCACGGGGACATCTATGTCCGTGTAGGCGAAGTAGTTGGCATCCTCGGAGCCATACTGGATCAGGAAAAGGGAAGCCTGGAGTCCCTCATCGGGACTACTCTCGTAGTTCTCGTAGGTCATGCAACGTCCTCCAGGGTTCGAATTTTCATAGTCGTCTCTGCCACCCCGTCTGTCAACCATTCCAGGGAGAGCGTGTCTGTCTCGAACCGACACTTCACCACCCAGGAGATCGACTGGATGTCGTCAAAGTCGATGTCCGTGGACCAGATGGAGTCGAGAGTAATCTGGGTGTTCCCCGCGCCGTCAACCGTCATCGACGTGATCCCACGGATGTAGGTGAAGGCTGGCGTGACCACCTGGAAGTAGCGATACATCGCGCTCCCGTTGAACTGGTCGTAGAACTCACGGCCAGGGATCGTCATCGTCTGGGAGCCGCTGGGCAGGTTGCCGACAGGCCGCCATTCGTCAATGAAGGTCGGGCAGTAGAACGGTTTCTGTTTGCCACGGCTCCGGTAGAAGAGACCGATGACTCGGCTCATGTGGTCCTCGTTTCGGATGACGTGCCGGACGGACATGATCCGTGTCGTGAAGTCCACGGGGAAATAGCGTTCCGTGGGGCCTCGGTTCATGTCGCGCCCCTCGAACGGTCGCTCGAAGGTCATGGTGAAATCCGTGGCCCACTGGTGCGGGATACGAAGAAGCTCCAGGCCGTTCAAGGTGTCCGCAGGAGCGGTAGACCAGTCCTCGTGATAGGTGCCCAGGACGTTCGCATCGAACTCCACGCGCGACAGGCCGACACGAGTGGTCGCCGCCCGCAAGGAGGAGTCGTTGGAGAACGTCCCGTAGACCGCGCCGCAGACCTTGGTGCCCGCGTCGAACGTGTTCAAGAGCGCGCCGTCGGTGTAGACCACATTGCCCGTGACGCGGATGATGTTGACCAGTTCCCGCGCGGTGTCGTTCTCCAGGAAGACAGGAGTGTTCGGTTGCATCCAGTCCTGGGTGCCGTCGATCTCGATCACCTGGCCGAACACGCCGGACAGGAGGGCGTAGAGCAAGGCGTCTGGGTCCAGGGCGTCCACCACTGGCACCCCATCCTCCGGCGTGTTGTCCAGGGAGCCCGTAGCGCCTGTGGAGGCGTCCTGGATGTTGATCCCGTAGATGTCCACATCCGTCCCGTCGGTCAGATTGAAGGCCCCGCTGCTACGATCCCGAAGGTCCGAAGACGTGGTAAGCGCCGAGCCCAGGGTGTCCCCTGTTGGCTGGCCGTCGGTGACGAAGAACCAGCATCGCCGAGCAAAGCTGGTGGCGAGGGTCGTGTCGAAGAAGGTCGCGGCTTGCTGGGCGGCGGCGTTGAAGTTCGTGCCTCCGCTGGTCGCCGCCAGTCCGTTGATGTAGGTCCGCGCCAGTTCGATGTCCGCAGGGCTCGCGTTCGGATAGGTCTGTTGCGTGGCGAGGTCGCCCCAGCCGCACACCTGGAGATCGAGGCGCGAGAGGCGGCCGTCCGTGAGCGCCAGACTCAGTTCATCGAAGACCGCGTTCATGGCCGTCTTCATCGTGTTGATCTTGCCGTCGGCGCCCATCGAGCCGGAGTCATCTATCGTGAAGCTCACGGCGCGCGTGGTTGCCACATCCCGAACGGTTTCGGCCGTGAGTTCCGCTCGCCGCCGAGGATGGGGGACCGCGATCTCCCTGCCTTGGTTTTCGGCCAGGAGCCGCGCCGCCTTCTGAAAGTCCTTGAAATTCAGGAAGCTCTCGAAGTCGTAGGCAAGGCGCGGCTTAACCCGCTGGGCGATCCGTTGCTCTTTGCCGTTCCGACTGGTGATGATCTCCGTGCGGAACCTGATCTCTTCCCCGTAGGACCTGGCCCATTGGATCGGAAAACCCCATGCTTTGTTCTGGTCTGCCATATCAAACCCCCAAAGCGCCGCGAACCGTGGATCGGTTGGCCTGGATGTAGTTCAAGATCGTCTCCTGGCCCCGCTTGTCCTTCAACGCCTCTTCCATGAAGCTCGCGCCGTCGATGGCGTTGACGATCCTCGGAGTGACCTCCGTGGTGCCTCCGGCCGTCTGGCCGCCGCCGTTGAAGATGTGCCGTGGGTCGCCGCGTGTCAGGACCTCTTCGCCCCGCTGGAGGATCGTGGGGACCTCCCCAGGCTGGAGCCCTGCTACGCCGCCACTGTGGTAGCGCGTGGCCCCCGCGAACACGGAAGGCGAGACCTTCCGGCTTATGCCGCTGGCCCCGATCACGCCGCCCTGGTGGGCAACACTAAACCCAAACGCCCGTCCAATCGCTTTCGCCGCATTGAGGGCAAGCTGTTGGGTAATCATCTGGGCAATCTGCAACAGGAAGTCCGAGGCAAACTGGCGGAAGGCGTTGCCCAGGGCGACGGTGGCCTTCTCGCCGTTGGCGATGGCTTCCGCGAAACCCAGGACCGCGTTCGTGAAGGTGTTGGCGAAAGCGTCCGACACCTGTTTGAACGTGATGAGTGTGGACTGCCCCGCCGCCTGAGACGAAATCTGGAGTTCCCGCATCCGCGCCACGATGGCCGCGACCGCTGGGTCCGTCTGGGCGAAGGTCTCCAACAGGGACAGAGCGTTCTCGATGGCTTCGGACAGTTGGGAGTTGACCCCTACGAGCGCCGTCTGTGTCTCTTGGATGGCCGAGGCCGCCGCACCGCTGGCGAGTTGTTCGTCCAGGAGCGACTGGAGCGCCGTCCGTTGCTGGACAAGCTCATTGATGTTCGCTTCGATCTCCTGGGCGCGCTCGCGCTCGGTGTTGGCGTTTCTCTCCTGTTGCTCCAGATCGAACTTCTGCCCTTCCAGGCGACGGATTTGCTCGATCTCGGCGGCCGTGATCTCGGAGTTCTCTTGACGCGCTTGACGGATCGCTGCCTCGATAGCGGCTTCACGCTCCCGACCCTGGTTGACCAGTTCTTGCTGGGTGATCTCGAACTCGGTGTTGCCGATCCGATCAGCCGTGGCTTGTGTCTCATCGGCCCGCAGTTCCGCTTGACGCTCAAGCTCCCGCGTCCGTTCGCGCTCGGCGTCCAGGTATGCCTGATCGCTCGGCGCGCCGCCACCAGAGAAGATGTCCGCTTCCAGGTTCCGGCGATCACGGTTGACGCCGCCGTTGTCGCTCCCAAGGTTGCGGATGGCGCTGGCGATCTCTGGCACGGTTCCAGACTGGACCGCCGCCACGATCCGGTCAGGCAAGCTCCCGTAGTTGTAGGCGATGGAGGTCAGGGCCGCCTGTTGCTCATCCGTAAAGGACTCGAAGCGAGTGCCCCCGACCTGCCCACGGACGGTATCCTGGAACTCCCCGATCCGACGGATGAGATCGCGGTTGGCGTCGGCCACAGAGACTCGCATCCCTTCCGTGACCTGGCGGATCGTGCCGTCAGAGAGCGTCACCGTGTCCGAGCCGTAGCCCGCTCGATAGATGTTCGGCCCGACTTGGTTGCCGTTCGCATCGGTGCGAGGATCGTTATACGGGTTCTCGCGGTAGCCTTCGAACTGTCTCAGCAATGCAGCGGAAGCCCCGCCCCCACCAGAAGCCGCGCCGTCGAAGATGTCTCCGATCTCCAGGTCTCGCGTGGCTTGGCCGAACGCCGTGAAGACGGCCAGCATCTCTTCGTATGTGCTGGCGAGTGCCAGGGCCGACGCGAAGGCTTCCTGGAGCTTCGCCGCTTCCTCGAACTTCTTGAGTTCGTCTGTAAGCGAAGGCACCAGAGATTGAAGCTCGCCCAGGGCCTCGGTGTAAGCCGCAAGCCGATCTGTTTCTTCCTCTACCGTGTCGCCTGTCTCTTCGACCACATCGTTCAAGCGCCGGAGAGCGGCCTCGGCCTCTTCCTCGGTGCCCGTGAGGATCGTCAGGATGTCATTGGCATCCACAAGCTCGACGCCCGCTGCCACGACGTTCGCGGCGAGGGTATCGAAGGTCTCCGCGAAGTCACGGTTTACGGGGAAGAGGTCTTCGTAGCGTTGGCTCAGTTCGTCAAGCTCCTGGCGGAACTCGTAGGTCGTGCGCTTGCCGTTGCGGAAAGCCTGGAACAAGGTCTCGACTTCCTGGAAGAACCCGCCGCCCACAGACAGCACGTTCCCGAAGATGTCGCGCGGCAAGGCCGCCTCGAAAGCGTCCAGGGTGTTCTCATAGGCCCGCTGGAGGGAGCGAAGGTTGTTCTCGGCCTGGATGGTCGTGATGTTCTGGAGCCGATCACGCACGTCTTCCACAGAGACGCCCACCTGGTCGTAAGCGTTCTTGACCTCATCCACAATGTCTCGGTGGGTCCGCATGATCTCGGTCGCCTCGGACCCTCTGGTCGCCCAGATGCCGATGCCCGTGCCGATCAATGTGACCAGGAGCCCGATGCCCGTGGCAGACAGGAGCGCCTGGAGGGCAACCCGCATCCCCACGATCCCTGCGGCCGCGCCGCGCGCTCCCGCGCCCAGGCCGCCCAGGGTGGCCGTCAGAGCGGCGGTCCTGATACGAGTCAGGCGGATGATGGCTTGCCAGCGGCCCATCGTGGCGACGATGCCGATGATGATGGGCGCGAGCTTGAAGGCCGTGAAGGTGGTGATCGCGACGATCAGAAGGTCCCAATTCCGAACGACCGAGCCGATCACGTTGAAGAAGCTCTGGAGCGCCCCGCCTACTTTGGCCAGGAAGTCCTCGGCCGCCGCAGAGTCCAGGGTCTCGATCAGATCGTTCAACAGATCGGTGAAGCCCTCGATAGCGCCGCCCTTACCGATGGTCAGGAACGCCTCGAACACGGAGTTCTGGAACCGACCGATGGCGGCGGTCGTGGTCTGCAACGCTGCGGGAAGCTGGTCGCCAAAGCGGCGGTCCAGTTCGTCCGCGAACGCCGACAGGGAGTCAGACGAAATCTCGCCGTTCTCCACCATTTTGATGAACTCTGCGGTGCCCAATCCGAGGGCGTCCGCGAAGATGTTAATCGCGCCTGGAATCCTATCGCCTAGCTGTTGGCGAAGCTCTTCCATCGAGAGCGTTCCCTTGCTAACTATCTGAGTTAATGCAACAAAAGTGCCCTGTAGCTGGTCGAGAGTCGCGCCGTTGACCCTTGCGGACTCAGCGACCGACTGGAAGATTCTACGGGTTTCCTGCCCCTCCAGGTTGGTGTTCTGGGTGGCGATGGCGAACTTGGTGTATTCGTTCGCGAGTCCGCCGAACTCGACGCCCAGGCGGCGCGCGTTACGGCGGATGAAGTCCAGTTCGCCCGCGACCGCTGTCTGGTCCTGGTTGAAGACCACGTTCAAGCGGTTGGTCGAGGCTTCTAGCTGTTGCTGCGCGTTGACCACGCCACGGATGCCTTCGATAACCGCGAAGAAGCCACCGTATGCCGCGACCAGGGCCAGGACTTCACCGCGTAGACGCTGGGTGAAGGACAGGGCCGTCCGGCTCTCTCCGTAGAAGCGGCGGATCGCGTTGGCGAAGAGCCCCGTGGCTTGTGCTCCAGCGCGCATGGAGCCCGCCAGTCTGCGGGTTGCCCTATTCTGGCGCTCCGAGGCGTTGGCCCCTCTCTCAAGCTCTGACGTGAGCCTACGCGCCGCGTTCGCTGCGGTGCTGGATGCCGACTGGAGGCCGGAGTAACCGGATCGTGCTGTGGCGAGGACCTGGCCGAACCGTTGGACACGATTGGACAGGGCTTCGACATCGCCACCAGACTCTCGAAGGATGCCCCGCAGGTTGGACAAGGCTTGCCCTTGCGCGCGGAACTCCTGGCGCGCCTGGGCGGCGGCTTCCCGAAACCGTTCGAAGGCCGTGACCTGGGCGTTGGTCGGCTTGGTGGTCTTGGCGAGAGCCGCGCCAAGGCGAGAGGCTTCGGCCGAGAGGGCCTTGTATTGCGCCTTCGTCTCGGAGAGCCGCGTGATTTGCTCCCGCAGGTTTTGTAACAGTCCGGCGCGGGTCCGCTTGTCGAGTTTGTCGAGGGCCGTCGCAGTCTCCGCGACCGTGCCCTGGACCGCCTCATAGGCCGACCGAGCTTTGTCCAGGCTCTTGTTCTGTGCTTCCAGGGAGGCGGCCGACTTCTTGGCGGCACCTTCCAGGCGAGCTTGTTCTCTAGCCGACGCCGCAGTCGCGGTCGCCGCCGTGTTGTATGCCTGGGTGACGCGCTCCAGGGCCGCCTTGTTCCGATCCAGGTTGGCCGCTTGCCGACCGTAGATGTCATTCGCGCGCTGCACGGACGCCGCCGCTCGATCCGAGGAAGCCTGGACCAAGTTCTGGGTCTGGACCAGATCGGCAATCTTGGTCTGAGTCCGTTCGATGGATGTCGCCGTCCGCTCGAAGTTCCTGGTCAGTTGCGCCGTCGGTTGTGCGGTGGCCGCGATCTCGGTGCGGAGCGAAGCAAGGCGAGTCTCATACTCGGCGAGCTTGCCGTTTTGCTCGGTGATCTGGGTGGTCAGCTTGCGTTGGCGATCCGCGTAGGCTTGCTGGGCTTTCCGTGCATCATTGGTCGCCGAGGCCAGCGCCTTCTGTGACGTGGCCGATTGCGCGACAGACGCACGAGCTTTTTCAAGCCGGGCCGAAAGCTGGGCCTGGGTCTGGGTAAGCGCCTGGGTCTGTTGCCGTGTCTGGTTGAAGCGCGAGGAATAGTCGGCCAGGGCCGCCTCGGTCCTGGTGATCGCCGCTTCCTGGCGCGTGATCTCTTCGGTGATGTTCCGTAGCTGGCGCTCGACCTGGCCCGTCGCACCAAGCTGGCCGACCGCCTGTTTCAGATCGCGAAAAGCCCCGCCTAGAGAGGCGAGGCGCACATCGGTTTTCGATGCTTCGTCCCGAACGTCCTTGGTGTTTACCGTGAACTCGTTAAGAGCTTTGTTGATCGCGGTAAGAGCACCCTTCGCTTCGTCGCGGGCCTTAAATACCAGTTCTACGTCGCGTCTAGCCATCTAGTCCTCCAGGAGCTTCCTGATAGTCTTCTCGAAAGCCTTGTTTGCCTTCTTGGACAATACACCTGAAACGGCCTGTTGTAGAAGGGTTGCATTGGTTACATGTCCATTATTCTCCCTACGGACGATTAGGTTGGCTTCGCTTGTCAGCATACCGAGGGGGTAGTAGCGGGCCTCGAAGTGGCCGTGGGCCATACATTGGCTCACGGCTTTCCGATACTCCCAGGCCCAGCCTTTTAAGCTGCGGGGAGTCCCTGATCTGCCTTCGGTGTCACCACGTTCGTCACCGCTTGCATCCCCCGTATCAGGGTCTCCGCTACTTTTTTTAGCTCTTCCTCCGAGTGGAAGGTAAGCTCGGCGACGGCGATCAAGAGCTTGATCTGGTCCATACCTGGCATGGTCATGACGACTGCGGCCGAGTCCGGCTCATCGTTCGCCGAGGCGATCATGGAAGCCACCGCTGCGGGTGCCTCAGTCATGAGGGCCTTCACCAGCTTATCGACCTCTGGCGAGCCTTCCGTGTCGTCCACGACGTATTGCTGATACAGTTCGTCCAGCGTGTCCGCGTGTTCATGGATGATCCGGCCGACATCGGTCACAGACAGGCCGCGTATCGTGACGGACTGACCGCCCGACACTTCGACCTCTTTCGTAAATGGGGT
>Ga0136596_1000395_pt1 | contig 22289 bp, 20 predicted proteins | sample AntRauTorcE11897_FD_101387 | JGI IMG/M metagenome (GOLD analysis project Ga0136596, IMG submission 101387) | Saline lake microbial communities from Rauer Islands, Antarctica - Metagenome Torckler E11 #897 | ecosystem: Environmental > Aquatic > Non-marine Saline and Alkaline > Saline | place... | reverse complement strand
CATCAGGATCGGATAAGTGTACAAGCCCATGTTAATACCATCATCCAGATCAGCCCCCTGTTTACCAAGCGCTGTATTACGGTCAACCGCCGCCTTATAGGCATGGGCGCGGTTCATTAGCCCCTTTGGCGTGATGGCTGATAGAATCGTCGTTAATTCAAAAATTTCAGAGACATCTGACTGCCGGTAAAACGCCACTTTTTTTTGATCCAGCCCTAATGCCAGATAGGTTGCAGCAATTTTATAAGTAGCGTCTTTCAGGTGGGCCCGATCCCTGACCATATTCAAAGCATGATAATCAGCAATAAAAATAAAGCAGTCTTTGGCCGCATCGACCGATGCCATAAACGGCTTTAATGCCCCGACATAATTGCCCAGATGGATTTCTCCAGTTGGTTGTATACCTGTCAAAATCCGGCCATGTGAAAGCGCTGTATCGGACATAAAAGTAAGCTCCTGCATTTTTCGCGATTGATTTTGAGATATAAAGCAATTTTCAGACTAAAACCACCGAAATTTTAGGATTTTATTCAGAAAGCACAGGTACAATATGTAAAAAGAATAAGAGGGAACAGGTAGAATCAATGGAAATTACAGATCTTGACGGCACATATCTTGTCACCACAGCCACCGACCATCAAAGCCCCATTGCTAAGAAAAGCGACGGCCTGACCGAAATCCGTAGTGGCTGGACCGAACGCACTGATGAAGCAGGCTGCCTTTGGACAACCCAACTTGCTATTTTAAGTGAAAACGAGGTTGAATTTATTTCGACCGCCGATCCCAGTGCGGCAAACGGCGATTTCTGCCTGACAGATAAAAACGGTAACCTGACACGCCAACCTGTTACCTATCAATCTATTCTGCGCATGGACCGCAAAGGTGAAAAAATAAGGCTCTCCGGTAAAATTGAACACGGCCATATCACGACCGTCATTACCTTAATGAAACAGGTCTAAAACCTACAGGTTTTCCGTATTCGGCTTGTCTTGCCTTTCAAAACATGCTAAATCTGCTTTTTATTTTATTGTTTTGGAGGCTCCCTAATGGTTAAAAGATTTTTTAAAAAAGATACGCCAGATACAGATAAAACGGATAATAACAAATCCGATCAACCTGAATCGAACAAGGGTTTTAAAAACTGGGCCAGCGAAGCCTTTACAACGGCTCGATCCGGCTTTGACAAGGCTACCGGCAATGCCCGTACAGCAACCGAAAAAACATTAAAAGCCGCCAAAGAAACCAGCGCAGAAACAACAAAATCGGTCAAGGAAAGCGCCCGCAAAGCTGCGGATTCCGTTTCCAAAAGCACGAAATCAGCGGGAGAAAACATCTCGAAATCATTCCGCGATGCCTCCGATGACGCAAGAAAAAGAAAAGAAGCCCGCAAAACCTATCCGAGTTCAGGATCAAAAATGGTTGATCTGATCTTTCCGACGGGCGGTCTACCGCCAAAAGCACCGGATAATAAGCCCAAAAAATAATCTCATAGGATAAAATATGAAAGCGCCATCCTGTTTATGCCGGAGTGCGCTAACTATTGACATGTCCACGTTTGGATAACAATACGGCAAGCGGACGGGTGGTCTCGAATTGCGACATTACAATGGTTACGATCACCATGATAGGTATAGACAGGAACATCCCCGGAATACCCCAGATCATCCCCCAGGTCGCCAGAGACAGCAGGATCACCAGCGGACTAAGATTAAGCGTATCCCCTGTCATCTTAGGATCGAGGAAATTACCAATCAACATCTGCACGGCGCTCAGGCCAAGCGACACCACGACAAACGGGGTATAGGTATCAAACTGCACCAAGGTCAGGAGCGCCGGAAAAATAATCCCGATCAGCGAGCCGATCATCGGAATAAAGTTCAGGAAAAAGATAATCAGCCCCCAGAAAGCGGCAAAGTCAACGCCAACCCCGCGCAGAATCATAAAGCTTAAACCGCCGGTCAGCGCGCTCATCAGAGTCTTAACACCAAGATAAAGCCGGATTTTAGCATCAATATTATGCAGAATGCCCCGCACCCGTTTTTCCTGCTTTTCATCTTCGATCATGCGGGATATTTTCTCGCTGAATGTGCTTTGCTCGATCAACAGGAAAGCCACATAGACAAAGACAATAACCGTTTTGCCGATAATACCGGTAAAGACGCGGGCCAGACCGCCCGCAATATTGCCCAGATCTACATAACGTGACAATTGCTGAATAGTCGGTTCGGCATTAAGGTTAAACTCCGCCAACAGAGCCACAAACATGTTTTCCAGATTATCCTGATATTTTGGTGCCTCGGCAACAACATCAGCCATATTATCGCTGATCAGGTCGATGACAAACCACATCCCGACCCCAAGGGTACAGATGGCGACGAGAAAACATAGCCGAAGCGGGATTCGGATTGCCCCGATATGAAAGTGGTTGTACCATTTGGCAAGCGCGTTAATCAGATACCAGACGCCAATCGCAACAACCAGCGGCACAAAAAGCGCCTTGGCAACGTTTAGAATATAAATAACAAAACACAGGACAATAAAGCCAAGCGCAATGTTCACAGATCTGTCTTTAACGGGTTGAACCTTATCCATGGATAGATAATAGTCGAGTTACCAGATGAACTAAAGCTAATTTTACCAGGAAAACAAATATGGCCGAAAACCTTAAACATACAGCACTTTATAACCTTCATATTGCCCATGGAGCCAAAATGGTGCCCTTCGCCGGCTATGAAATGCCGGTTCAATATAAAGACATGGGCGTGATGAAAGAACATCTGCATACCCGTGAACAGGCCGGCGTTTTTGACGTCTCGCATATGGGGCAGATCTTTATCGGCGGCGGCCACGACCCGGCACCAGTGCTTGAAAAAGTCATTCCCAGCGATATTCAGGGGATGAAATCAGGACAAATGCGCTATACCGTTCTGCTGAACGACCAAGGGGGGATCATTGATGATCTGATTGTCACCCGTCTTGGCGAGCATTCTTTTTACATTGTGCTGAATGCGGCCCGTATTGAACAAGACCTGCCACGTCTGCAACAGCTTACCGAACAGGATAATCTGACCTTGGAACATGACCAGCATCGTGTTCTGGTTGCTATCCAGGGGCCCAAAGCCGTCGATATCGTCGATGAAATCTTCCCCGGTGCCTGCGATATAAACTTCATGCATTGTAAAATGCTGGATGTTGACGGTCATACTGTTTTGATCAGTCGGGCCGGCTATACAGGGGAAGACGGTTTTGAAATCTCGATCCCCGAACCGCTGCAAGGGCCATATCTGGAAGATATTTTGAAACATGATTCGGCCAGACTGATTGGTCTTGGCGCCCGTGATTCGCTACGGCTTGAGGCCGGACTATGCCTGTATGGCCATGATCTGAACGAAGATTTGAGCCCCGTTGAAGCCGGATTATCCTGGGTCATTCAAAAAAACCGCCGTGAACGACGCGATTTTGCAGGGGCAGAGCGTATTATGGATGAGCTGACACACGGTACCAAAACCAAACGCGTCGGCATCCTGCCCGATGGTGCGGCGCCCCTGCGTGAAGGGGTTGAACTATGCAATCAGGACGGCCATGTTATCGGCATTGTCACAAGTGGTACATATGCCCCAAGCCTCAAACATCCGGTGGCTATGGGCTATGTTAATTCTGAATACGCAAAAACCGGAACGGTGTTAAATGCACTCTTGCGCGGAAAATCGATTCCCGTCAAAGTATCCGAAGCACGATTCATCGAATCAAAAACAAAAAGGGGAAAGGCAAAATGAGCACACTTTATTATACTGAAGACCACGAATATATCCGCGTTGATGGCGAAATCGGCACCGTCGGTATTTCTGAATATGCCCAAAGCCAGCTTGGTGATGTTGTGTATGTCGAACTGCCCGAACCCGGCACACAATTCGATCAGACCGACGAAACCGGTGTTATTGAATCGGTTAAGGTCGCAAGCGAAATCTATGCCCCCGTCAGCGGCGAGATCATTGAAACCAATGAAGCGCTCGAGGGCAACGCCGGTCTGGTCAATGACGACCCGATGGGCGATGGCTGGATCTATAAAATCAAAATCATTGATGATGCCGAACTTGTCGGCCTTAAAGATGAAGATGACTACGAAGAGTTCATACAAAAACTATCATAATTTATTTTTAAACCGGAGCTTCCATGGATCCTGTGCTGCAGCCTGAAAACTTTATCAATCGTCATATCGGTCCCAGCGAAGATGAAATCAACGCCATGCTGAGTGAGCTTGGCTATGACTCTCTTGATCATTTATCTAAAACCGTGGTACCGGCCTCGATCCTCGATCAGGGCGCACTTAATCTGGGCGCAGCACAAAGCGAACATCAAGCGCTAACAAGCCTTCGTAAAATTGCCGACAAAAATATCGTCAATCGCAGCCTGATTGGTCAGGGGTATTTTGATACAATCACCCCACCTGTTATTCAGCGTAATGTCCTTGAAAATCCGGGCTGGTACACCGCCTATACCCCGTATCAACCGGAAATCAGCCAAGGACGGTTGGAAGCCCTGCTTAATTACCAGCAGATGGTCATTGATCTGACCGGTATGGAAATTGCAAATGCCTCGCTGCTTGACGAAGCCAGCGCCGCTGCCGAGGCTATGAGCCTGGCGCAACGCAAATCAAAAACTAAATCAAAACGCTTTCTTGTCGCCGATACGGTTTTTCCCCAGACATTGGCGGTCGTTCAGGCACGAGCCGAGCCGCTGGATATTGAAATCATCACCTGCCCCGCCGAAGACATGGCCGAACATGATGATTTTTACGGTGTCTTACTGCAATATCCCGATGCCACCGGCGAAGTTAAAGATTACAGCGCCCTTGCCGCTACCCTGAAGGATAAAGGCGCAATTCTGTGTGTTGCCACCGATCTTTTGGCACTGACGCTGTTAACGCCACCTGGCGAATGGGGCGCGGATATTGTTCTGGGTTCCAGCCAGCGCTTTGGTGTGCCTCTCGGATTTGGCGGACCGCATGCTGCGTTTTTTGCCACGCATGATGCTTATAAACGCTCCGTACCGGGTCGGATTGTCGGTGTTTCCGAAGATGCCAGCGGCAAGCCTGCCTACCGCCTTGCCCTTCAGACCCGTGAACAGCATATCCGCCGCGACAAAGCGACCAGCAATATTTGTACCGCGCAAGTCCTGCTGGCTAATATGGCCGGATTCTATGCCGTCTGGCACGGACCTGATGGCTTAAAGGCCATTGCCGAACGCGTACATGCGTACACCGTCCTTTTGGCTGACCAATTGGAACAGGCTGGCTATCCTGTAACCGGTCAATTCTTTGATACGCTTACGATCACGACCGGTAACAAAACAGCAGATATTTTAAATGCGGCTGAACAGGCCGGCATTAACCTGAACAGAAAAAATGACACAACACTGAGCCTCAGCCTTGATGAGAAAACTGATGCGGATGAAATTCAGGCGCTATGCTCTCTATTCGAGTGCGCCGTACCGGATTTTGATAACCGCCCCGAAACGCGCCTGCCCGAAAAACTGCACCGTAAATCAGCCTATTTGACCCATCCGGTCTTTCATATCCACCGGTCCGAAACTGAAATGCTGCGTTATCTGAAATTGCTTGAGGACAAGGATATTGCCCTTAACCGGTCAATGATTCCGCTTGGCTCCTGCACGATGAAACTTAATGCCACGGCCGAGATGATGCCGGTGACCTGGCCTGAATTTGCCAATATTCATCCCTTTGCCCCCGAGGCACAAACGGCAGGCTACCGTGAATTGATTACGGGTCTCGAAGACATGCTTGCCTCGATCACCGGCTTTACCGGTGTATCGCTGCAACCCAATTCCGGTGCTACTGGCGAGTATGCAGGCTTACTGGTCATACAGGCATGGCATAACAGCCGCGGTGATGATCATCGTAACATCTGCCTTATCCCGCAATCGGCACATGGCACCAATCCCGCCAGTGCTGTTATGGCCGGTATGAAGGTCGTGGTTATCAAATGCGATGATAAAGGCAATGTTGATCTGGATGATCTGAAAGCCAAGTCCGAGCAATATGCCGACACCCTCGCCGCCCTGATGGTCACCTACCCGTCAACACATGGCGTATTTGAAAATGATATTGTTGAAATCTGCGAGATCATCCACCGCAATGGCGGTCAGGTCTATATGGATGGCGCCAATCTGAATGCCATGGTTGGTCTGGCCAAACCCGGTGAATTCGGCGCCGATGTCATGCATATGAATCTGCATAAGACTTTTTGTATTCCCCATGGTGGTGGCGGTCCGGGTGTTGGCCCGATCGGCGTTGGCGCTCATTTAAAAGATTTCCTGCCGGGGCATCCTGTAATAAAAACCGGCGGCGATCAGGCGATTGCGCCATTAACCGCAGCGCCCTATGGATCAGCCCTGATCCTGACCATATCATGGATGTATATTAAAATGATGGGCGCGGCGGGGCTGAAAAAGGCGACACAGATTGCCATTTTAAATGCCAATTACCTCGCCCGGCGTCTTAGCCATGGCTATAATATCCTTTATACCGGTCAAGACGGTCTTGTCGCCCATGAATGTATTCTGGATACCCGCGCTTTTAAAACCGATCTGGATGTTTCGGTCGATGATATTGCCAAACGACTGATGGATTTTGGTTTTCACGCGCCAACCATGTCATGGCCGGTTGTCCATACCCTGATGATCGAGCCGACCGAAAGTGAATCCAAGGACGAGCTTGACCGTTTTGCCGATGCGATGCTAGAAATTCGTAATGAAATTCAGGCCATTGCCGATGAAAAGATCACTCTGGGAAACAGCCCGCTACACCATGCACCGCATAGTCTGGCCATCATCTGCGCTGATGACTGGGATCGTCAATACAGCCGTCAGCAGGCGGCCTTTCCGCTGCCTTACCTGCAAGCCCAGAAATACTGGCCACCGGTCAGCCGTATTGATAATGCATTTGGGGATCGCAATTTTATCTGCACCTGCCCACCCATAGAAGCCTATGAAGATACAGCGCGGGACGCGGCTGAATAAAGAACCTACACCTAACGTGCAATCAGGACATGGTAAAAGAAATTGGTACCGGACATTGAACCTCCATCATCTTTTAAGCAGGCGGTTCTTTCACCGGTAAGAACTGAGCTTGATGCCGTTGACCCAAGCCTGGGATTAATGCCAGCACTGTAGTCACCAGTAAAAGCATAAGTGACCATATCAAATTCCGGGAGGGGGTCTACGGCATTATCAAGCCCCAAACGCCTATTAATTTCCTTACAAAAGGCATCATCCATACCAAAAGTGATAAATAAAAGTTCACGTTCATCTGTAACACAGTTGCTCGCGACATCTGTTCCAACCCCTTTGATGCAAAAACGACTGGTAAATGACATATCGTCGTCACCACCAAACGGGGGATTATAAGCAATGTTACCGCCTTCTGATACAAACAACTCGCAACTGCTGTCTGCGGCCGGGCTACGGTTGAAATCCCTTGAATTTCTGTCATTTTCAAAGCTGACTTCTGTATCACTGCAGCCACTGATCATCTGCATACGTTGGACTTCTTGCTCAATCAACCCCGCATATTGAATAATCTGCGTCGTATTCAGTGAAGTCTGTTCACGATCTATACTGCTGCTGCCTCGTCCTGACTGGGTTACTGCATAGGATAAGGCCGCAAATAAAGCGACTGCAATTAAGATAAGGAATAAAGCATTTCCAGCTTGTGATGTTCGTTTCATTCCTTATCTCCAGATGTATCGTCATTAAGCAACTTAAGTATAGCATGCAGCATCTCAAAACTAAAATTTCTTTTTATAACTATACTCATAATAACACCCCGGTACCTATAATCTTCCGGCCCCAGTTTTCAATTGATTTTTGCCAGGAAGCATTGCAGGATGGCGTTAAATCAGGTTTTCATATTTTAAGGAGACAATATAAATGTCCGTAAATGCCGTAGAAACCCAGTCTACCCCCGATGTTACACACAAAGACATGGCAAATTCCATTCGCGCCCTTGCCATGGATGCTGTCGAGAAAGCCAATTCAGGGCACCCCGGGATGCCGATGGGCATGGCAGATGTCGCCACGGTGCTGTTCAGCAAATTTATGAAATTTGATCCCTCGACCCCGAACTGGCCTGACCGGGATCGGTTTATCTTGTCAAACGGTCATGGATCCATGTTGTTATATGCGCTGAATTACCTGACAGGTTACGAGCAAATTACCCTTGATGAAATCAAGAATTTCCGCCAGTTGCACAGCAAAACACCGGGCCATCCGGAATATGATATCGATAGCGGTATTGAAACCACCACCGGTCCATTGGGTCAGGGACTGGCCAATGGTGTTGGTATGGCACTGGCCGAGAAAATGATGGATGCCCGTTTTGGCAATGATCTGGTTGATCACTATACCTATGTGTTTGTCGGCGACGGCTGCCTGATGGAGGGCATCAGCCACGAGGCCTGCTCACTTGCCGGACATCTAAAGCTGGGCAAGCTGATTGTCCTTTATGATGATAACGGTATCTCTATTGACGGTTCTACAGATTTATCCTTTACCGATGATACGCCAAAACGTTTTGAAGCCTATGGCTGGGACGTTGTCGAAATCGATGGTCATGATCCCGAAGCAATTACCAAGGCGATTGCCGAATCTCATCTACAAAAAGACAAACCAAGCCTGATTTGCTGCAAGACCCGCATTGGTTTTGGCGCTCCGACAAAGGAAGGCTCTGCCGCTTCCCATGGTTCACCACTAGGTCCGGATGAAATAAAAGGCGCCCGTGAGAATATCGGCTGGTCGTATGACAGTTTTGAAATCCCTGATCACATCCTTAATGAATGGCGCGGTATTGGCCGCATGGGTATCGAAACCCGCAAAGCATGGGAAGTCCGGCTTGACAGTTCCGATGATGCGCTCCGTTCAAAATGGTTTGAAATGATGAGCCAGAATATCGCGCCGCATGTTCAGGATATCATTCGTGACTTTAAACACAGCGTTTCCGAAGAATGCCCCAAAGTCGCCACCCGCAAGGCATCTGGCAATATATTGGAAAAACTGATTCCGGCCATGCCGCAATTAATCGGCGGATCTGCTGATCTGACCGGTTCGGTGAATACCTTGATCGAGGATATGGGCGGCATTATGCCTGATGATTTCTCTGGCCGTTATATTTATTACGGTGTACGTGAACATGCCATGGCTGCGATGATGAATGGTATGGCGCTGCATAAAGGCATCATTCCCTATAGCGGTACCTTTTTGTCCTTTACCGATTACTGCCGTCCGTCAATTCGCTTGTCAGCATTGATGCAGCAACGGGTGATCTATGTCATGACCCATGATTCGATTGGTCTGGGCGAAGACGGCCCGACCCATCAACCGGTTGAACACCTGGCCAGCCTGCGGGCCATGCCAAATCTTCTGGTCCTACGTCCTGCTGATGCCGTGGAAACAGCTGAATGCTGGGAAATTGCACTGGAGCATAAAACAGGGCCAAGCATTCTTGCCCTGACCCGTCAGGGTCTGCCAACCGTCAGACTGGCGCATAATGATGAAAACAAATGCGCCAAAGGGGCCTATATCCTGAATGAGGCCGATGGTGAAGCGCAAGCGGTGATTTACGCGACAGGCTCTGAAATCGAGATCGCTTTGCAGGCGCAAGAACAATTAAAACAGGACGGCATTGCTGTACGTGTTGTTTCCGTGCCCAGCTTTGAGCTGTTCTTTGCGCAAAGCAAAAAATATATCGAGGACATTCTGCCGCAGGATCTGCCAAAAGTTGCTATTGAAGCCGCTTGCGGTTTTGGTTGGGAGAAATTTATCGGCCATGACGGTGCCTTTATCGGTATGAACAGTTTTGGCGATTCTGCGCCGGCTGACGTGCTGTACGAACATTTCGGCATTACCGCCACTGCGGCCGTCAAAGCCATCAAAGATCGAATTTAATATTCGACCCATTATTGCATTTCCAAACGCCCCTGTTCCGGCAGGGGTGTTTGTTTATCTGCCTTTGAAAAATATAGTTGCCCCGCGCCTCGTCAGAGCTAGATGATATAACGCCAGAGCAAAAAAATCCGAGGCTTTTGTTTTTCGGTAAGCTGCGTTATAGATATAAACAATAGATATTAACCCACTGAGGAGAATTTCATGACAGTAAATGTAGCCATTAACGGATTCGGACGTATTGGCCGTCTTGTTTTACGTGCGATCTATGAATCAGGCCGCACCGATATCAAAGTCGTCGCCATCAATGATCTGGCTTCGGTTGAAACCAATGCCCATTTATTGAAATATGATAGTGTCCATGGCCGCTTCCCCCACTCTGTCGAAGCAAAAGGCGATGTTTTGATCGTCGATGGTGATGAAATCCGCTGCACACAAATCCGCAATCCGGAAGAACTGCCACACAAAGACATGAATATTGATGTCGCCATGGAATGCACCGGCATTTTTGTTGAACGTGATGCCGCCGCCAAACATTTAACGGCTGGCGCGCGCAAGGTCCTGATCTCCGCCCCCGGTAAGAACGAAGACATCACCGTTGTTTATGGCGTTAATGATGACAAATTGACCAAAGATCATCTGGTCGTTTCAAATGCGTCCTGCACGACCAACTGTCTGGCACCGGTGGCTTCTGTTCTCCATGACGCAATTGGTATTGAACATGGGTTCATGACAACCATTCACAGCTATACCGGCGATCAACGTATTGTTGATACGATGCACAGCGATCTTCACCGCGCCCGGGCCGGCGCGCTGAATATGATCCCGACCTCAACCGGCGCTGCCAAGGCTGTCGGTAAAGTCTTGCCGGAATTGGATGGCAAACTTGATGGCGTTGCCCTGCGTGTCCCGACTCCTAATGTTTCAGTCGTTGATTTTAAATTCGTCGCCAGCCGTAAAACCAGTATAGAGGAAATTCAGGAAGCGATTAAGACCGCCGCCAATGGCAAACTGAACGGTATTCTGGGCTGCTATGATGAACCATTGGTTTCCAGTGACTTTAATCACGATCCACGTTCATCGATTTTTGCCTTGAATGAAACCAAGGTTATGGATGGTACGCTTGTTCGGGTTATGAGCTGGTATGATAATGAATGGGGCTTTTCCAGCCGTATGGCCGATACGGCAATCAAACTGGCCAGTGTCTAAGATAACAATTTAATCAAAAGGAAATCGACATGCGCGTCACTCAAAAAGTTAAAAAGATACTGGCCAATTATGAAAGCGATAATCCGGGCACCAAAGCCAATCTGTGCCGGATGCTCATGCATGGCCGCTTGGCCGGAACAGGTAAAATGGTCATTTTACCTGTTGATCAGGGGTTTGAACATGGACCAGGCCGTAGTTTTGGCATGAATGACGCCGGTTATGACCCGCATTATCATTATAAACTGGCCATCGATTCCGGCTGTAGCGCCTATGCAGCGCCACTTGGATCGCTGGAGGCCGGAGCAGATACATTTGCTGGTGCCATTCCAACCATTTTGAAAGTAAACAGTTCAAACTCGCTGATTTCTGAAAAGGATCAGGCTGTGACCGGTACGGTCGAAGATGCCTTACGCCTTGGCTGTTCGGCAATCGGCTTTACCATGTATCCCGGGTCTGATTATATGCTCGAGCAAATGGAAGAAATCCGCGAAATGTCGGCAGAGGCTAAATCGGTTGGTATTGCCACGGTCATGTGGTCATATGTCCGCGGGCCTGATATTTCAAAAGACGGTGAAACGGCCGTTGATATGATTGCCTATGGCGCCCATATGGCAGCCCTGATGGGCGCCCATGTCATCAAGGTCAAACTGCCGACTGATCACCTTGAGAATGCCGATGCCAAAAAAGTCTATCAGGAGCAAAACATCAAAATAGCGACACAAGAAGACCGCGTTCGTCATGTTGTGCAAAGCTGCTTTAACGGGCGGCGGATGGTCGTTTTCTCCGGCGGCGGTGCGAAGGGCGAAGACAGCGTCTATGACGATGCCCGCGATATTTACAATGGCGGCGGTAACGGGTCGATCATTGGCCGTAATTCATTCCAGCGCCCTAAAGAAGATGGTGAAAAGCTGCTGAAAAATATCATGGCTATTTATCAGGGTAAATAACCCCTAACATTCGATATCCAAAATCCATGGGCCTCTTGTCTATACAGGAGGCCCATAATTTTATCGGCCGCCTCATCAAAACCCCCGTCCCGAACATAAAATTTAAACGCAAAAAAACCCGCCGGATTGCTCTGGCGGGCTTTTTAAAACTATATTCCGGCATTTCAGCCAGCTGCAGCGACCTTTTTCTCAGCCGGAGCTTTTTTAGAGTCCTTAGACCCTTTTTTCTCGCCTTTTGAGCCTTTTGGCGCTCTTTCCTCGATACCGTGACCGGAAGTCCGCTCCGCAATACGGGCAGATTTACCACGACGGTTACGCAGGTAATACAATTTAGAACGACGAACATCACCACGGCGGACAAGTTCAATCGAATCAATGCGCGGGCTAAGCAGCGGGAAGACACGTTCAACGCCTTCGCCATAGCTGATCTTACGCACGGTGAATGTCTGGTTCAGGGCTTTGCCACCCTTAGCGATGCAGACGCCTTCATAGGCCTGAATACGCTCACGCGTGCCTTCAACAACGCGGACATTAACCCGTACCGTATCACCCGGTGAAAAATCTGGAATTTTTTTGCTTTCAGTCAGCTTTTCAATTTGCTGCTGTTCATATTTCTCAATCTCGTTCATTTCTTCATACCTCTTTTACGGAACCCGATAATCAGGATCTGGCACGGTTGTCAAATCCCGGCGGTTCACTTTATTTGTTCTTAATCCGGGCATGGCTATTACTTGCCACTTTACCCACGGGTATAATTATTATGCGTGTTTTAACCTAAAAAGCGGTTAAAATGCAAGCTTTAAATTCAGTTATTACGATTTTTGATCATATAAAGCCCATAAATCCGGTCGTTTTTCCTCAGTCAGGGCTTCGGACTGTTGTTTACGCCATTTGCGGATGTTCTCGTGATGGCCACTGGTCAGCGCGGCGGGGACTGGATGTTCAGTGCCTTTTTTATCTACCCAGACGGCAGGGCGCGTATACTGCGGATATTCCAGCAAACCGTTTTCGTGGCTTTCCTCGCTGGTCGTGTTTTCATTCCCAACCACACCGGGAATCAGGCGCAGGCAAGAATCAATCAACACCATAGCGGCCAGTTCACCGCCCGAAAGCACATAATCACCGATCGAGATTTCTTCAACCTGATAGGCATCCAGAAACCGTTGATCAACGCCTTCATACCGGCCACATAACAGGGTCAGGTTTTCTTCGCGGCCAAGCTCATGCGCCAGTTTTTGGTCAAGAACCCGCCCGCGCGGCGACAGATAAATCAACCGCCCCACTGTGGGGATAGAATCAAGGGCCGATTCCAGAATATCAGGTTTCATCACCATACCAGCGCCGCCGCCAAATGGTGTATCATCGACCGTCCGGTAATTATCAGTGGAAAAATCACGAATATTGGTGGCAGAAAGCGCCCAGAGATCCTGATCAAGCGCCCTGCCCGTTACCCCGTCGCCAAGCGGTCCTGGAAACATGTCCGGAAAAAGGGTCAGAATATTGACATTAAAGCCGCTCATTCATATAGCTCCAACAGGCCGGACGGAAGAGACATTTCAACCACGCCTGCCGATCCATCCAGATTGATAACCGTATCGGCATTAAACGGAACATAAATATTTTTCAGCCCCGGGCCGCGGCGGATCTCGACCAGATCCCCAGCGCCGAAATTCTGCACAGCGATCACCGGACCCAGTGATTCGCCATCGGCCATCACCGACAGGCCAATCAGATCGACATGATAAACTTCATCATCATCAGGCGCTGGCAGACGGTCACGATCAATATACAACAATGTACCACGCAGTTTTTTGGCATCATCACAATCATTCAAGCCATCTATGCTGGCAATAAACTGGTCTTTGTGTGCGGAAATTTTGCTAATTTTAAACAGCCGGCCTTTTTGATCGGTCAGGCCGTCCGGATCCAGCATAAGCTGTGAATCTTCGGTAAAACTACGCAGTTTCACCTGTCCACGCACGCCATGTGTCGTGGTAATTTCAGCAATGCAGATTTTTTGTGTGTCGATCATAAGACTATACTGTCATTCCAGAAGGTCAAAATCCCCCGCTGCGGAGATGACAAAATTAAGGCGTCCCCGGCCTTTGTATTAACAAGCCGGGGACGACAAAAATTACTCAGCTTTTTTTTCTTCTTCAGCTGGCGCTTCCTCAGCAGCAGCTTCTTCGGCTGGCGCTTCTTCGGCCGGTGCTTCTTCAGCTGGTGCTTCAGCAGGAGCCTCAGCTTCGGCTTTTGCTTCGGCTGCGGCTTCTTCTAATGCTTTGCGCTTTTCAGCTTTTTCGTCCAGACGCATTTGGGTCTTTTCGCTTTGCTTGGCTTTTTGCGGGTTGTTATAGGTTTTCTTTTCCGCAAGACCGGCATCAGCGAGGAATTTTTCAACGCGACGGGTTGGCTGCGCGCCTTCACCCAACCAATGTTTTACGCGGTCGGTGATCAGAATAACGCGATTTTCATCGGTTTTGTTCAGCATCGGGTTGTACGAGCCTACGCGTTCAATATAGCGACCATCACGTGGTGAACGCTCATCCGCAACAACAATACGGTAATATGGACGCTTTTTTGCACCACCCCGGGCCAAACGAATTTTAACTGCCATGATATTTCTCCTTTAGTTCAGTTTTCTGGTTTCGTTAATTGACTTGTTTCTTAATCTTTACTTGCCTTTTTTACGGGCTTTTTCTGCTTGTTTCTTTTTACGCTTATTCATCTTTTTCGGTGTACCGCCACCGCCGGACGGTATTCCCGGCAATCCCGGCGGCATACCACCGCCCATACCGCCAAGTCCACCACCAAGGCCGCCCATGCCACCCATACCGCTGCCACCACCAGCAAACGGATTGGGCCCAAGACCGGCAGGATCATCTGCGGATTCAGGCATATCGCCGCCCATCTGTTTTGACATTTCGTCCATATCCGGCATATCACCGCCACCGAACATTTTTCCCATGCCCTTCATCAGGTTGCCACCGCCCATTTTCTTCATCTTTTTCATCACAGACTGCATCTGCTGAAATTGTTTTAAAAGGCGGTTTACATCCTGAACATCTGTGCCTGAACCTGCGGCAATCCGCTTGCGGCGTGAGGCATTCATAACTTTTGGATTGGCGCGTTCATCCTTTGTCATTGAAGACAAGATCGCTTCCTGCTTGACCAGCATACCGTCATCGACTTCGGCATCGCCGATCATTGATTTCAGCTTTCCCATACCGGGAAGCATCCCCATCAAACCGGACATGCCGCCCATTTTACGCATTTGTCTTAACTGCTGGGCGAAATCATCAAGATCAAACTTGCCCTTGGCCATTTTGCGGGCCATGGCTTCGGCTTCGTCCTGTTCGATTGTTTCAGCGGCTTTTTCAACCAAACTGACAACATCACCCATATCAAGGATACGGTCAGCAATCCGGTCGGCATAAAACGGCTGCAAGGCATCGGTGGTTTCACCAACACCCATAAATTTAATCGGCTTACCGGTAACAGCGCGCATGGACAAAGCGGCACCGCCGCGGGCATCACCATCGACACGGGTCAGAACAACACCGGAAATACCGATCTGTTCATTAAAGTTTTCAGCCGTAGACACCGCATCCTGCCCTGTCATGGCATCAACAACCAGTAAGGTTTCTGCCGGTTGCGAGATATCACGGACAGTTTTAACTTCGTCCATTAGCTCCTGATCAATTGATAACCGGCCTGCGGTATCAAGGATAACGACATCATAGCCACCCAGACGGGCACTTTCCATGGCCCTGCGGGTAATAGCATCGGGCTTTTGACCTTCGATAATTTCAAGTGTATCGACATCAATCTGCTGACCCAGAATGGCAAGCTGCTCCTGCGCTGCCGGACGGTAAACGTCAAGCGAGGCCATAAGAACTTTTTTACGCTGTTTTTCAGTCAGATATTTACCGAGCTTTGCCGTAGTGGTCGTCTTACCACCACCCTGCAGACCCACCATCAAAAGCGGAACCGGTGCTTTAGCAGCAAGATTAAGCTCTTCTTCACCCTCACCGGCGCTTAAGGTTTCAACCAGCGTGTCATGAACGATTTTGACAACCTGCTCGCCCGGTTTAACCGATTTCAATACGGTTTCGCCGACAGCTCTGCTTCTGACCTTTTCAATGAAATCCTTGGCAACCGGCAAAGCCACATCGGCCTCAAGCAAGGCAATGCGTATTTCACGCATGGCGCGGTTGACGTCTTCTTCTTTCAGGACGCCTCTACCGGTTAAACTATCAAAAACCCCGCCAAGGCGCTGGCTTAAACTTTCAAACATAACTCTTCCCTATCGTAACGTCTGTATAAATACATTTATACCCCGATGAGCGTAAATTCGCCGATCAGGGGACGCGGAGCGCAAAGGTTCAAGATTGAGTGGATTTGGACCATTTGCTATTCTTTCGACTGTTATATGGATTGCCACGAGCAGAGTCAAGCCTTTTCCTTTGGCGTATCTGGCTTTATAGGCGGATTAGACTGGATATATCCTTACCCTCGTATTTTTAATTGACCTTTTACGCTGCAATGGTGAATGTTAAGCTTATTCTTACTCCTACTTTGCAGGTAATATATGACCAAAATAAAGCAATGGCATCCGGATCATTTCGCTCGAAAAATACCTTTTCTGCAAGAACGAGCCAGAATTATGCGCAATATCCGCCAGTTCTTTGATCAGCGGGGCTATATGGAGGTTGAAACCCCGGCCCTACAGGTCTCTCCCGGTATGGAGCCGCATATCAAAGCCTTTGAAACCAGCTATACCACACCCGATCATGCCCAAAGCCAGCGGTTATTCCTGCATACCAGCCCTGAATTTGCCATGAAAAAGCTACTGGTCGGCGGTTGCACACAAATTTATCAAATCTGCAAAACCTTCCGCAATGCTGAAGATTCACCACACCATAGCCCTGAATTCACCATGATTGAATGGTATCATACCGGTATAGATTACACAGACCTGATGCAGGAATGCATTGCATTGCTTCGTGCTATTCATGACCAGCCCTATAGATTTCAGGATCTGTGTTCTGACGCGCAGCAGGAGTGGCAAATCATCAGCGTCTGTGAAAGCTTTCAGATGTATGCCGGTATCGATCTGGAAAACTGCCTGCCGGAAACGGCAAATGCTTTGGACAAATTAAAGGCCGCCGTCCCTGAACTTTATCATGAAGGTGATAGCTGGGAAGATTTGTTCTTTCGTATTTTCCTTGAAAAGATTGAACCCCATCTTGGCCATCCGGTGCCAACCATTCTGTATGATTACCCGATTTCAATGGCAGCGCTGGCCCGACCGAAGGCTACTGACCCACGGTTCTGCGAGCGATTTGAAATCTATCTCTGCGGACTGGAGCTGGCCAATGCCTTTGGCGAGTTATGCGATGCCAAAGAACTGGAAGACCGCTTTATTGCCAATATGGCCCTCAAGAAACAGCTTTACGGCGATGAATATCCCGTTGATCAGGACCTGATAGACGCCCTGTCCTATGGCATGAAAGAGGTCAGCGGCATCGCCCTTGGCATTGACCGGCTGGTCATGGCGGCGACAAATGCCGATACGATCAATGATGTGATTGCCGCCGAAATTCCGGTAAAGTAACGGCTCTCTTGCCCGTATTTCCCTGCCCGCTTTGCTATCAAGAGCTTTATCGGGATATGCCCCTTTCCTTCGACTGCGAAAGCCTTTATATTTTTATGGTTAGGATGATTTTAAAATCAGGAGACTTTAGCAATGCAGCAGCCCAAAACCCTGTTTGAAAAAATATGGGATGACCATGTTATCCGCACGCAGGAGGATGGCACCTGCCTGATTTATATTGACCGGCATCTGGTTCATGAAGTCACCAGCCCGCAGGCTTTTGAAGGTCTAAGGATGACAGACCGAAAAGTTTCGCGCCCCGACCGGACACTGGCGGTGGCCGATCATAACGTGCCGACATCAGACCGTTCAAAAGGCATCAGCGACCCTGAAAGCCGGCTGCAGGTCGAAACCCTGTCACAAAACTGCAAGGATTTCGGGCTGGAGCTGTTTGACATGGCTGATAAACGCCAAGGCATCGTCCATATCATCGGGCCGGAGCAAGGCTTTACCCTGCCAGGCACAACAATCGTCTGCGGTGATTCCCATACCGCCACCCATGGCGCCTTTGGCGCACTTGCTTTTGGCATTGGCACCTCTGAAGTCGAACATGTTCTGGCAACCCAGACTCTGCTGCAAAAACCGGCCAAAACCATGCGCATTACCGTTAATGGCAAACTGCCGACCGGTGTTACGGCCAAGGATATGATCCTGACTATTATCGGCAAAATCGGTACCGCCGGCGGCACCGGCCATGTCATTGAATACGCGGGCGATGCCATGCAAAACCTGTCGATGGAAGGCCGGATGACCGTTTGCAATATGTCGATTGAGGCTGGCGCGCGGGCTGGACTGATTGCCCCCGATGAAACGACTTTTGAATATCTTAAGGGCCGACCGATGACGCCCACGGGCGAAGAATGGGACAAGGCTCTTGAATGGTGGCGTAGTCTGCCATCTGACCCCGGTGCCCGCTATGATACAGAAATTGAACTGGATGCGGCCGAAATCACGCCGACCATCACATGGGGCACCAGTCCTGAAGATATCGCGCCGATTACCGGTAGCGTGCCTTCACCTGACAATACCGAAAACGAAGGCAAGAAAAAATCCATCAACCGCGCCCTTGATTATATGGGGCTGACTGCGGGGACAAAGCTACAGGATATTAAAATCGACAAGGTTTTCATTGGTTCCTGCACCAATGGCAGGATCGAAGACTTGCGCGCCGTTGCAAAGGTTGCAAGCGGACGTAAGGTCGCCGATGGTGTCTATGCCATGATTGTCCCGGGATCTGGCCTGGTCAAGGAAATGGCCGAGGCCGAGGGCCTTGATAAAATCCTGATCGAAGCCGGTTTTGACTGGCGGGAGCCCGGATGCTCGATGTGTCTTGCCATGAATGCCGACCGGCTGGAACCGGGGGAACGCTGCGCGGCAACCTCGAACCGTAATTTCGAAGGCCGCCAAGGAAAAGGCGGACGCACCCATCTGATGAGTCCGGCCATGGCGGCTGCCGCTGCCATTACAGGGCACCTGACAGATATCAGGGATTTTTTATAAGGCTGAATGAATAAAGGACAGAAAAATGCAGAAATTTAATACGCTGACCGGCATAGCAGCGCCGCTTGAAATTCAGAATGTCGATACAGACATGATCATCCCCAAACAATTCTTGCGCACTATCAAGCGTTCGGGGCTTGGCATTCATGCCTTTCATGATATGCGCTATGATGATGCCGGACAGCCGAACCCTGATTTTATTCTCAATCAGTCACCGTATGATAAAGCCTCGATCCTGATTGCCGGTACCAATTTCGGTTGCGGGTCAAGCCGCGAACATGCGCCCTGGTCATTACTGGATATGGGTTTTCGTTGCATCATCGCCCCCAGTTTTGCCGATATTTTTTACAACAACAGCTTTAAAAACGGCATTCTGTTGATCACCCTGCCCGAAGAACAGATTACCGCCCTGATGAATGATGCCAAAGACAAAGCCGAACTGACGGTTGATCTGCACAGCCAGACGATCACCCGCCCTGATGGCAGCGTCATCGAATTTGAAGTTGAATCCTTCCGCCGCCATTGTCTGCTTAACGGGCTGGATGATATTGGCCTTACTATGCAACACCGCGAAGAAATTGACGAATACGAAGCCGAAATCAGCCTGAACCGCAGCTGGATATAAAACGATACAGGAGTCCTTATAATGTCAGATATTTTTAACATTCTACTTTTGCCCGGTGATGGTATTGGTCCCGAAGTTGTATCAGAAACCAGACGTGTTATTCACTGGTTTATCGATCACGGGTTTATCAAAGCCAATATCGAAGAAGACCATGTCGGCGGCGCGGCCTATGATGCCTATGGCACACCGTTATCTGATGAAACACTCGCCAAAGCCCGCGCCGCGGATGCCATTTTATTAGGGGCAGTTGGCGGACCGAAATGGAACGATGTTTCCTATGATAAACGGCCAGAGGCCGGATTGCTGCGTCTGCGCAAAGAACTCGACCTGTTTGCCAATCTGCGTCCGGCACTGGTTTTCGAGGCGTTGATTGATGCCTCCAGCCTAAAGCCGGGTATTATCCGTGGCCTTGATATCATGATTGTTCGTGAATTATCAGGCGGCGTTTATTTTGGTGAACCCCGCGGTATTGAGGATCTGGGCAATGGCAAGCGTAAGGGCATCAATACCCAAAGCTATACCACCGATGAAATTACCCGCATTGCCGAAGTCGGTTTTGAACTGGCCCGTAAACGGCGTGGTGCTGTGACCTCCTGCGAGAAATCGAATGTCATGGAATCAGGTATTCTCTGGCGCGAGGAAGTCACCAAACTGCACAGCGAGCACTATAGCGATGTCATCCTTGAGCATATGTATGCCGATAACTGCGCCATGCAATTGCTACGCAATCCCCGTCAGTTTGATGTCATCCTGACCGATAATCTATTCGGTGATATTCTGTCCGATGAAGCTGCCATGCTGACAGGGTCGCTTGGCATGTTGCCGTCGGCCTCCCTTGGTAAAGTCGAAAACGAGCGTATCACAGCCGCGCTATACGAACCTGTCCATGGCTCGGCCCCCGATATTGCCGGACAGGATAAAGCCAATCCGCTGGCCACGATTCTCAGTTTCGGCATGATGCTGCAATATTCCTTTGACCGCGGTGATTTGTCTGAAATGCTCAGTCAGACTGTCAATACGGTACTGCAAAGCGGCCTACGCACCCCCGATATCATGGCCGAAAACTGTACCGAAGCCAGCACCGGACAAATTACCGAGGCACTGTTAACCGAGCTCGAGAAGCATCTGTCCTCCCTTGAAAATTAAAACTCAACTCCATTAAACCTAAGGAGCCCATTGCAATTTACTTTCGCCCATATGAACCTTAACTGAGGTAATATTATGAGCAGAATCAAACTCCAAATCGACCCTTATACTTTGATATTTATTTCTTAAATATTTATCCCTAGCTGTTTGATAATATAGCGCACAACAAGACTTATCATCTCCAAAGGAAAAGTGCGCACTCCCCGCCAAATCGCCTTGGAATGTAAGTTTTGTCCTGTCTAATTTCTTCATCAGATGCGCTACAGGCGAACCAAGCGGATGATCTTCCAATAGCTGCGCTTCTAGGGATTTTGCATCAGGATAATACTCCCAAACGTCATATGGCATATAACGAAAATGATTATTCCAAACATACACAAGAGCAAACTGAAGAGAGATAACAAAAGCTACCCCAAGCCAAAAACTTTTTCCTTTAGTCATTTTCATCAAATGCTCCGCGTATTCGGCTGTATGCCATTACATCTTGGTTATAAGTAAAGTCACCTACAAACTGAACTGTTCATATACTCTAGATCACTTAGGGCGTTTTCCCTTCTTATGATCATTTTCCATACCAAAAAAACCAGCTGGCGCTGTCAGAGAATATTCTAGCACATTCCCTTTTTTCACAAATCCCGTAGGGTCATAGCTTAGTGTTAAAGCGTTCTCTTTGCCCCTCGCGGCAAAATATCGCCTGATTTCTTCTTGCCCTTTTTCGAGAAAGTAATACTTTTCTAAATGAGGATACGTTTTCAATCTTTTTTTGTAGTACGAAGGAAATTGAGGGTCGTAAGGCTCCAACTCCTTAATGATTTTTGTTATGGCCTCTTTTTTATCTTCCTCAATCTTATACTGCCCCAATGAATTCTCTCTTATAATCCCGAATGTATCCTCAAGCACCTCAGTTGCCCCATCAAAATTTAGCATACGCACGGTAGCAGAGCCGCTTAGGTCTTTTTTATTTTTCACCCATCGGATTTCTATGGGTAAACATTTCTGTTTCCATAGAAAAGCACTATTCCCTTTCCATAGAAAATCACCATTTTCACCCGCTTGCTTTGCCGAAGTATCTGGCAATGAATCACAAAGGGGCATATCATAGACATTGAAATCAAATATTTCTGTAGGCTCCCCAAAATATTTCGTGGCCCAAACACGTTCCAGCAAAGCCTGAAGAAGCGGGCCTACATTCGCACTGATCTGGGGAATTTTGGTTGGCGGCGTTTCGATACCATCATACGTAACCGTT
>Ga0136596_1000388_pt1 | contig 22533 bp, 23 predicted proteins | sample AntRauTorcE11897_FD_101387 | JGI IMG/M metagenome (GOLD analysis project Ga0136596, IMG submission 101387) | Saline lake microbial communities from Rauer Islands, Antarctica - Metagenome Torckler E11 #897 | ecosystem: Environmental > Aquatic > Non-marine Saline and Alkaline > Saline | place... | reverse complement strand
TGGGTTTGAAACGTAAGCACTAGGGTCATCTTGTTTAAAGTAGATGGGATTTTCGTAGTCCCAATCAGATTCGTCAATGACGTTTAAATCCTCATCAAATATGTATACTTTCGAGTTTCCTGTAGCAAAGACTTCAACTATATTTTTGCCTTTTACTAATTGTCTTTGCCTTGTATAAGCTGTCTTGGTGTCTATATTATTTACTAAATAGCTACCATCATCATAATTTATTCTTATAACATAAGGTTCTGCCGCAACTACCGCTGTTTTTTCTTCATAGTTCATCGAAGTACCAATAGACCTCATATTATAAAACAAGTTAGGGTTACTTGTTCTAAAATAATTTCCCCAAACCCTAGAAACCATGTTTAGGTTGTCAATTACATTGGCCCTATCATATTTTACTATACCCCACGATATTTTTGTTTTATTTCCTCCAAAAGAATAATATATTTCACCTAACCTTTTATTTATTCCGTCAAACCTCCATGCAGTATTTTGCTCTGGATTTCCGTATGGCGGAGATGTTTGAACTGAACTAGTTTGTTTGTTTATTAAGAAAAATTCAGAATTAGCAAAATCATCTTTATTAATATCTATAACAACTATACATACAACAGATGTTCCTGCGCTTTGTTGATTTATGAACTCCGAATCTAATACTTGCACCTCGTGAACTATTGTTTGACTTTCTACATCAAAGTAGGCTAAGCAATTCCTTTGTTGCCAATTAAAACCAGTTGGACTAAAAGTTGAAAGTAGGTTGCCCTCTAAATCATATTGCTCAAATTCTAGAGGTTGCAGCGGTCCTTGTGTATTTACTTTTAATAACCTATATGCAACGCCGTTTCTAGCATCCATATATATAGATGAATATGTTAAGGCATCATCTTCATAAAAGATGCTTTCATATTTTGTATCTCCTATTAGATTCATTCTATCTTCCTTTGTGAGTTCTGGTTAATATTAATCTAAAATCATAAATTAATAGGTCTTCATTTATTGCCTCTAGTGTTATTTTTCCCCCGTTTGCTTCCCATGTATCTAGAGTGTAAGCTGTAAAAGAGCTAATGTAAAAATGCTCTACTCCGTTACCTTTCGATAAAGTAAATTCTCTCTCATATATTAACCCTATCCCCCCTACAATATCAATGCTTGATTTTACTCTAGGATTTGCTCCTGCTCCATCTGGCTTAACTTTAAATTCAATCGTAATAGCTAATCCATCTCCATTCCTTCCTGTTATTGCAGGCTCTAAATCAATTGCAGTAGTGTTTGCTGTTGCTGCATCTTGTGCTTCTACTTCCTCAGCATTTTGAAACGGTGTATTACTTACATTAACTATAAAAACATCATTAGATAGTATGTCTGCTATTTCTCCTGTCGCTCCACTTGTTGCCCCTGTTAATGTGTCTCCTATTTCAAATACACTAGCATCATCGAGAGTTAACTTAGCTGAATAGAACATCGTGTTTATGTCTAAAGGCTTTTGTGAATCTACTATCGTTCCCGTGTTTATAGGAAATACTACTGTTGCAGCATCAGCTAATGAGTATGGACTTCCAACTGTATACCTTGTATCTACATAATCAGCCCATCCAGATAAATTCGCTCCTATTTGAGTGATTAACCAACCGTTTAAAGTTCTCTCTGCTACCTGATAATTTGTAACCGTCTTTTGTCCTAGTTTATCGCCTGGGTAATTTGCTGTCATGTAGGCTTCATCCACAAACACATCTCCCAAGTTCCTAACATATAGCTCATTAGTTACAATTTCCTTTCTTACTCCATTCTCATCTCCAATCCATAAGCTACCATCAGTTAAAAAAGGGGAGAAAGAAATCAAATCCCAATCATCTGTATCACTTACATCTGCTGTAGTTTCTTTATTGGCTCTCGCTATTCCTAGTCTAGTTGTATCATAAACCGTTGCTCCCTCCTCATAAAGTCCTGCTTCATAAATTGGAATGATAGTACCTCTTACAACCTCTTGCTGAATATTTCCTGCTCCAATGTCAATCGCAATATCTGCTTCTACATTTCCAGTATTGGATGCAGTAAAGTTTTGAACCACTTTGTAAAAGTTTACACTTTCATTAATGATTCTAAAAATGATGTTATCAGCAACTACATAACTATCTCCTGGTACATACTCATCTTTATCTCCTGTTGATGGCGCTCCTTTGTCGGCTTTAGTTGCTAGCTCTGCTATTATCTTTTGAGCCTCCCACAGTCCTACAGTCGTAGAATTATTATTTATATCAATTTTTAAAACAACATCATCCTGCAATTCTAAATCAATTTCATCAATTAAATCAGCTAGGGCATTAACAACTGTTTTAGCCTCATTAGCATCAAGAAATCTAAATAGCTCATTGGTTGGAAGTAATGAGGCTTGAGACTGTACTTTGTCTGCGTATGTTATTTTTGGTGCTGCCATGATTTAAAAATTTCTTTTTTGATAAATGTTTTTATTGTCAACAAATTTAAGCAGATATCTTTTATCAAATGTATTGAATAAAGGAGGCTTTTCTATCTCGCTTAATCTTACTCTTATTCTCCTCCAAACACTCTCAGCCTTTATTGAGTAGTCAGTAATGTAAATTTCATTAGCTAGTACCTTATTATATACTAACTTATTAGCCACTTCCCAAGGCAATAACTTTGTATTTAAATCCCATACTCGGCTCATTGTGTCCTTGATCTGCTTGAAGTTGTAGTTTGTGTCTTGATACCTTTCTGTCTCATATTCTGGTGTCGGATTGCCAAACCTTCCAGGAATCCTTAAGTACTGTCTCCAATTCAATCCAGTAAAATCAAACTCGCTCCCTATAATGTTTCCATTTTGTACCGATTCAATCTTCACAGTATTATCCGCTGCTAAGTCGCTATAAGTTTGCAGCTTAAACTCTCTTGATGTGTAAGTGCTTGTAGTTCCTAAAATGTTTAAATCCGCTTCTAAGCTATATATTCCTGCTCCCTCTGCTAAGTAAACAGCATTCCAATCAATAACAAATCCAACGTATTTCTCCTGTTCACTACTTCCACTAGTAAAGCCATCAAATAATTCCCCCAGTGCATCATCATCAAGAGTAGCTACTTCTACATTATTCTTTAATAGTTTCATTATTATGCTGTCTCCTGTTACCAATCTTTTAAATAAAAACTCGCTTTTATCGTTCTTGTAATCTAGTCCATCAGCAGACCTAAATACATTCTCTTGATATTGACAAGTTATGTAATCACAAATACAAATCTCATTTTCTGCATCTGGAACTATTATAGGAACAATCTCCCCTAGCTGTTTTACTGCCTGTCCATTAAATGGATATGGTTTTATGTTTGGTATTTGTTCAATTATCATTAGTTCATAGGTGTATCAAGTGCATAATCAAATCCATCCTCTCCTGGAGTTGGATTTATTTCTTGTTTAGTTCCAATCCTTGCAGATATATTATAGCCTTTCCCTGCATCAATGCTATCTCCATTAATTAAACAAGTAGCTACTACCTTACCGCTTACTAGCTCTGTTTTTAGTAGCGTTTCCCCGTCAAGAGGTTTTAGAATTTGAACAACATCGCTATTTTCTCTAGTACCTAATTCAAATATCTGGAACCCCTGTTGATTTGTTTCTTCAATTCTATTGATTGCAAATATATCATCTAGGCTAGTGATTGATCCATTCTTATTGGTCCAAACAACTTGGAAGATTGTATCTTCTCCAGACAACACAGCTCCATCTAAATTTTCATTGTTTAAAGCTCTAAAAGTATTTATTTCTGCACTCCATTCTGGCGTTTCATTTTCGTCTTCTCCGTAATCATAAACATCAATAGCAGGGGATAAATGCAAGTAGTCAGTATTCCCAGACCTCGATGCATTAAAATCAGTTCCAAAAATGTTAGCTTGCACTGCTAATCTTATCGTATATCCTTCCTTTAAGCTGTAATTACTAGCCTTTAAATTTCTATTGCCATTTGGCTTATTTTCATCCAAGAAAACAGGAGGAACATCTAAGTTTTCAATCCAATCTTGCCAGGATATTTTCTGAGCATAAACACACTTATACGTCGTTGGAGAAATAGGATCAAGTGGATCAGGAATAAACTCTGAAAGCTCTTTATCATAGTTGACTTTGATTTGTAAAAAATCATCATTAGAATCTAAAGGATAGGCTCTCTGTTTATTCACATATATCTCTTGGATTCCATCCACTACTACACTATTAGAAAGGTCTAAGCTATAAGTGTCTAATACGAAAAACTCCTCTGTAGCTTCATTGTATGCAACCAATGAAAAGTTTAAACTATTTATGAAAGCTTCTAAAAAAGTAAATGCTACATAATCAAAAGTGGCGAATATTCCATCCTCATTCCAAGCTTTCAAATCTGTATATCCAGATCCTAGGCTCAAAGTGTCTGGGTATGGGTACATATAAAAATTATTTACTTGCGCTAATCCTTCAATATCTGGGGAATCGTCGAACTCACTAACATCAACAAGTAGTGTCGCTCTTGATGAATTCCCTGCTTTCTCATCTCCACTCCCTATTTGAACTGCCAACAAATAAAAAGCTTCTCCAGCTTCCCTTTTTGCTACTATTCTCTCTTTTTGTTCGGTTGTAAATTCTAATACTATTTCAATTTTTTGAACTCTTGCACTTACGAATGTGCTTTTTGCAGACTTAATAATATCATTTACAGAAAACGGAGACTTATTACCGCTTATTCTGTTAGCTCCTACTTGGATGCTATCATACATAAAATTCTCCTGTAAGTTCTTTTCTGTAGTGTTTTGATACGCATCCTCATCTGGCAAAAAGGAGAAGTAAGGAATGAACTCATAAAAAAGAAAGTTAAAGTCTTGCTCAGTGTTTTCTATTTCAATTTCTACCTTAGTTTGTTCGCTGAATAGCAATCCATCTGTTTCATTGCCTCCATTAACAGCAGAATACTTTAAAGAGTTTATTTTATAAATGCTGTTAAAACCATTAAATGACTCATTAAACCACGATACTGAACCTAAATTATCATCCTGTCTTATCTCAAATGAGCTATTAGGATTGCTTAAGTCTCTTCTAAATTGTGCATTGAAAACATACTTATAAGATGCATCTCCTTCATAATCTTCTGGAGGTATTAAGTTCTGGAGATTTGTTAATTGCCCTTGTAGATAGTATGGGTTAACTATAAAAACGTGAGTTATCTTGAACAGTAAAAGATTATTATAGTTAAATGACGTAGGGAAATCAACATCTGTAACTCTCCCATCGTACTCAATTGACGCCTCTCCACTAATCCATGCCCGATTATCTCCTCTTGGTAGCATATCCTTCTTAACTTGACTAGGAATGTTTATGCCTCCAGTATAGTAGGATGCGTTGCTTTGGCTTACTTGGCTTATAGTGCTAAAGTTGTCATCATTTTCAATAATTCCATAGTCATAGATAAGAGCTTCAATACTTCCAGATAAGAACATTGATATCCCTTTTATAGAGAATACTATTGGTACGCCTGTTACCCCATTCATGTCGATCTCTATTACATTCTCAGTTACACTTATAACTCTTTTATCTTGGTACTTAGTTAAGCTTATTGCACCTGGAACAATTATGTGTCTTAATAAAAATCCTACGTCTATATTATCCTCTGGCAAAAATCCCTCTTCAATAAAGCTCCCATCATCAGTTCTAGTTACTGTCAGTATGTCTCCATCTTGCCCGCCAAAGATAACAAGCCAATCTAAGTTATCTTCTGGACCTTGATACTCTACAAATCCAACGCTTAATCCAATTGTAGTTTCAACCTTAATTCGGTCCATTACATTTGCGGCAAGATTAGTAGTAAAGTTCAGAAAAGCAAAGCTGTTAAGACTCTCACTATTAATGATCTCAGATAAAAACTTTTGTTCTCTTATCTTAATTTCCATTGATTTCTTTTATAAGTTGTTCTACTGTTAACTCTCCCTTTTTTGCCCTGCTTAATAGTGATTTATATTTTTCTTTCTCTTTTTCGTCTTTGAACTCATTAATTTTATCATCTGCTAATCTTTCTTGCTGCTTAGCTAAATCAGTAGCAGTCTTAAGCATTTTCTTTAATCCATCTATTGATTCCTTCATGACTGTATTATTTGAGTCTCCTTTAAGTTTTTAGTGTAGACTTCACGTACCCAAAAGTCTACAGTAGCTGTATCACTCCCCATTGTCCATTCAAAACTAATGATTTTTGCTTCACTACCTTGGAATATGAAGTAACTATTGTTTATAAGCTTCTTGTAATCTTCCAAACCAAAAGGAATAGTGACATCTCTATAAATTGCCTTTTGGCCTCTAAAGTTTTTAGTTACAAATGACTGCTCTTGATAATATTTATTATATAATACTGGAGCGCTGAATAGATTTCTTTGATTGTTTGGTATTATTCCACCGTTAACATAAACTAGCTTAGGTATTGAATGCCAGTTTTGGCTCTGCTTCATTACTCCTACTCTATCCTTTATTTTGTTTTCAAATCTTGTTCCTCCTCCTAGAATTCCTGTAGTGTTATCTACTACAGAAGCCAAGCTTTTTAAAAGGTTCTCAAACGGAGTTAATTCGTTTTTTCTGCTACCTAATGCTAATCCAAAGTCAACTTCCAATAGTCCTTTTAAAGTATTGTTTCTTTGATTTCCTATATTGATCACATCCGTTTTGACTTCAATGGAAGTTCCTAAGTAATTATCTATTGTATATTCATCATTTACATCAACAGAGAACTTTAAAAGCTTTGTAGATTCTAATTCGTCCATATTAAAAGTCTTTTGCTCAATTAGAACTGGCTTCATTTCAAATGTGCTGTTCTTAATCCAGAATGGATCATCCTTTGGCCTCAGTTGGACTACGTTATTAATTATAGCATACCTTCCATCACATAACTGCTTAGCTCTCTCAAACATCTCAGAGCATACATATCCATTATCTCCAGAGTTTGGAATTCCTTTTTGAGTTCCTTTTGGAAACTTAATAAATCCTAGCTTATCCTTTCCATCTACCTCTTGATTTGATGGAATGTAAGCAACATTGCTAAACTCACTAACAGAAGTCTCAAACCCATAGCCGTAATAACTGCAAACAATCTCTAAGGCTCTTCTAAGGTTTAAAGCTTTATGATCTCTCTTAAGCGTTAAAAAGCTGCTTATTAAAGTATTTGTTAGGTCTACTATAGCTATTATTAATGCTGTAGTATAAATTAAATTTAATATCAATGTAGCAGCAGCGTAAATAAGTGCTCCAACGCTTCCAGTAATTCCTGCTGCTGCTATTCCAGAAATAGTAGCAATGTTATCAGCTATCCTTTTAACGCTCTCAGCGACCTCCTTAACCATTAGATAAATAACAATTGAAGTAGATACAATCTCTAATAAATTAAAAGGCTTCTCCACAACATAGGGAATATCGATGTAATCTGAACCTTTTATTACTCCTATACTTTCTAGGTAGCCATAGGTAAGAGCCTCTATTTGTGCAAAAAAGTTGTCTAATCCGAATGCATTTGTTGTATTAACCTCTATCTTTCCATCATCTGGCAAATCTCTATAGCCTAATGTAAAATCTATTACTGAGTTAAATGATACTGATTGATTACTATTGTTGAATAAAGTTAATGTAAATGGTAGTCCTTCAAATATTTTGTCCTCATTAATCCAGTCTAAAATATATTGCCTTGCCTCATTTGAAAAAGTAAAAGTCTCAGAGCTTATCTGAGGCTGTACTGAATCATTTTCATAGGTCGCTGATATTACTGCCTCTTGCCATTCTATAGGTGCATTGAACTCAATCCCATTAAGCAGATATCTTTGATTCGTATTTATTGAAACAATGCTCATTATTTATGAAGCTTTGAAATGGTTACTACTTTTTTATTTCCTCTCTTTTTTGTGTGCTTAAGAACATTTCTTAAAGAGTCAACATCAATTAAATCTTTGTCATTGTGCATTGATTTAAGCGATCTATTTACAGCTTTAATTTCTTTGAGTAGGCTTCTTTGATCTCTATCATTTTTGCTCTGCTCCAGTACTTTTATATTGTTCCCTTGGAGTAAATCATTAGATAGTAAAGAATTGTTCTCGCTGTTTTTTACAATATCAATTATTTCCTCTCTTGATTTATACCCTACCTCCGACCGATTCTTCTCAGACCATACTTGCTCTCTTGGATGTAGCACCCAAAGCTTGCCTCCTTTCTTATCAATGTCTCCTCTTCCTCCAGTATCATCTACTCCATCAAAAGCACTTCCAAATGATTGAGCAAGTGCTCTAAGTATTCCTATATCTCTTACTGTATCAGTTAAAGGAGATTGACTACCGCCTGCAACATTAGAATTATATGATTGTAGGACTGTGAATAAAGCTTGCGTTTGTTGCTGTCTTTTTAATGTTTCAAGTCTTTCTCTCTCTAATTCAGCTTCTTTCTTCTGCTCGAACGCTATACTCTCTTGCGCTCCAAGTCTGCTCTGTTCAGCTTTATTAATCAATTGGTCAGTTCTCCTTTGTGTAGCTAGTAGATCGCTATTGAGGCGCTCTATTTTAACTATAAACAAATCATCAACAAGCTGTCCAACCGTATTTAGTGAGTCTGTAATAATACTTTGAAGCCTTTGTATTGCTTCCTCTTCCTTCTTTAGCCTATCTTCTATGTCTTCTGCAACAGCATTTCTAAGCTCCTTGTCAGATAATGGCCCTTTTTTGATCTGTCCACCTTCTCTTGTTTCTCCTTTTAACAACCTTTCATAAACATCAATGACCTTCTGCAACTGCTCAGCCTGAATAGTCAGCCCATTAAAAGCATCTATTTCATTTTGTGTAGTTCCCGTTACAAGCCTTTCACGTGATTCTTCTATTTGCTTTAGTTCTAGTTTTAACTCCTCTAGCTTTGTGAGTTGATCTCTATCGATTAAATCTAGTTCTCTCTTTTTAATTTCTTTTACTGTCTTCTCTATTTCCTCAACAGTATCTAACTCTTTTTCTGCGTCTGCTAAAAATTGACTTGGGTTATCTATAGCTAACTGCAGTATCTGAATTCTTTTTCTTAATTGTCCTTCTAAAGCTTCTAATCCCTTATCTTCTCCAATCGTCCCAGGCGAAAACAGCTTATTGAATGCTCCACCTATATCAGCTCTTCTATCGGTTACTTTCTTTAATTGCTCTCGAGTTCTATTTAATTGACCTCTCAATCTTAGGAATATTTCATCTATGTCATCTGTTGACCCTATTAAAGTCTCAACAAAATTCTTTTCCCCCTTTTCAGCTTGAATAGTAAAGTCATCAACTGTAGTATTCAGAACTGTCAACGTGTCTGTTAAACTAATTATTGATTTAATTGTTCCTTTTATAGCTCTACTTATTCTACCGTCTCCATTCTCAATAGATAAAATGAACTTCTCATAAGTAGAATCTAAAATATCAAATTGGCCTGCTAAAGTATCTAATTGCTCATCTGTTAATGTCTTTAATGATCCTTCGCTTAAGTTGTCAAAAGAATTGGCTAACTCATCTACTCTATCTAGATTATCTGAAAGAATTAATCCTAATGTAAATGACTCTGCCCCAAATAAGTCTGTAGCTGTTTTAACTCTATCTGTAGATGAGTTGATTTTGTTCAAAGCCTCATCTAATGAGAGGCCCTGCTTAACTAATCTAGCAAAAGACGTGTTTAATAATCTACCTGCTCTAGCTGCTCTAATACCGTTATCTTGAAGCACTCCAATTAATGCCGATGTTCTCCCTAAGGTTAAATTCAAAGCATTGGCAGTAGGTGCTACAAATCCCAAAGCATCTTTAATTCTCTGAAAATTAAGCGACGTACTCTTTCTAACATTTGCAATTATATCTGCAAACTCTTGGCCGCTTTCAGAACTCTTCTGAAATGCGTTCAAAGTTTGACCTAAAAAGTCAGCTGCTTCTTCTGAAGTTGTTTGAAGCCCAATCGCTAAATTGTTTATAGGTTCTAATAGATCTATTACCTCATCTTTAGTTTTACCTAAAGTAAGTAATGTTGTAGCTAACTTAGCTACCTCATTTGATGTCTTCCTTGATGATCCAGCTACATCTATAATCTCCTGCCTTAAGCTTGCTAGCTCTTCTGTTGTTTCTCCTGTCAACCCTCTTATAGTAGCAAACTCTGAATCAAATTCTTTGATACGATTAAATGCGTCTCTGAAAGCTCTTGATACCGCTTGAACTCCACCAACTATTCCAAGAGCAACAAATCCACGTTTTATAGTTTGACCTAATTTACCCCAGGCACTCGTATAGTTTCCAACATTTCTCTGTGACTGGCCTACACTCTTATCTATTTTCTTAAGAGACGCATCCGTGCTGTTGATCTCAGTTCTAAGACGTTTCATCGTCTTTCTTTGCTCTTTTGAAAGCTTTATTCCTTGAGCTTCTTGAGCAGCTAGATCTTTGTATTCTTTTCTGAGCCTGTTCAATCTTGTAGATAGGTTTTTATAGGCCCCAAAAACTTTATTATTCTCTGTTACTATCCGTCGATTAATTCTATTTTGTTCTTTTAGCTGTTCATTCAGTAATACATTCCCTTGTATTTCATCGCTATTAGCAGCTTTAAATCTGGCTTGTAGCTGCTGCTTTCTTTTCTTGATGTCATTACTTGCCTTCTCAGCAATGTTAATCTTCTCAATGGCTTCTTTTTGCTTATTAAGCCCGCTTACTGTCTTAGTGTTTGTCTTTGATAGGTCCTTCTTACTTGCTTTAGCTACATCTATGACAACCTTTTCTAGCTTTTCAAATTCACCTATTAGCTTCTTTACGTCTTTAAGCGTCTTAGTAATAGCATCTTTTGCAAACAGATCTTCATTCTTAATATTACCCTCTGCCATTTTGAGCTTCTTTTATAAAATTATAATACTCTCGCACCGTTAATTCATTTGATCGAAGCCTCACCCCATAGAACTTAGTCAGCTTCGCTAAATTGTTTTCAATGTCAACCTTAATTTTTTTACTTTCTATTTTTGAAGTTTCTTCGTGTATTTCGGCAAATGTTAAATGATGTCTTTCTCCAGTTATCAAGTACTCGCATTTTGCTAGTGCCGCCAATCTTTTATTTTCTAATGTTGTTTCCATCTCCTCAGATATTCCAAAGCATTGTAAATATTCATCATTTATTTTTTCCCACGCATCCTCCAAGGCTTTAAAATTAATCTTTTTTGGCTGCTTGATAAATAATAATGTTAAATCTGAAGTCTCGTGAATATCCAACCATAGCAAAATAGGAAGTTTATCAATCGATTTATACATTTCTGATTTTCTTTCTGATTTCTTTGATGATTTCATTTCTATAATAATTTGCTAAATCCTGCTTACTGTCTTCTGTTAATCCTATTATTTCATTGCCCCACCTGAATCTTAAATCTCCATCATCTTTGTCGGTATCTGCTTTTATATTAAATCCTCCCCTATATGCCTTAATTTCAAAAGTATCATAAAAATCTCCTGATTGAAACAAAGTTACTCTATCGCTTGGTAATCCATCGCTTTGCTTTATTGCTATTGTGAAAGGCGCATAGGAGCCTCCAATTGATTCTAAATCCTCTCCATCACTATTTATTCCTTCAAATAACTGTTCCCTTGTGTTGAGTTGTATAATCAGCTGCCTAGCTTCACTTTTCAATGTTATATTGTATAACATATTATCTAAATCAAGGCTTTTGATCATGTTTAATAATCTTATAGCTTTTCCAAAGTACTTCATATTAAAAAAGGGTAGCTGCTTTTTTACAACTACCCTACAAATTTAACTATTTCAAACAATCTGCTATTTTGACTTTTTAGTATATCCCTTGATTTTTTTCCAGGCTACATCTAAATCAATGTTAATGATTCCTTTGTATCTCTTTTTAAATTGGGTTTCTGTCAAGCCCTGCAACGATTCTTTGTTAAAAGAAGTGTTGCCTAGCTTTAATTGCTTGTCTTCTAGTTTCAAATCTCTCATTACGGAGTCAGGATTGTGAAAGGAACAATATCATATCCCTTCGTTAAATCTCCACTCGCCCTATTAGATACTGTGATAAGGTCTGCTGCTGTTACTGCACTATCATAAACAAATGCATAAACTCCATCAGATGTCTCAGTAACAGAGGCTAATGTTTCAGCACTCGATTGAGTTGTGTTAAATGCAGTAAAATCAGCCAACTCCAATCCTTTGGCTTTTGTTTTACTTAAGACTCCTCCGTAATTAGCTCCAAGAGTGACGGTGAATCCTGCTGTTGATATTGATGAATCAGACTCTTTGTAAACTGAAAGCAATCCCATTGCTCCTAAAAGAGTTCCAGTTATCTTACTGCTCTCAATCATTGAGATATTAGCGTCGTCCATTGTCATACTAACAGTAAAGCTAATTGATACCTTCTGAATAGTCGTATCAGTTCCCTTTATAAATCCAACTGACAGTGATTGGTCTTGAATTCTAATCGGGTCCAGAAATCCCTCTCTTGAATTGTCTCCAATTAAATTCCCTGACTTATCAACCACGTAATATCCGCCTTTTACACAACGAATTTTATCAAGTTCAGCCTTAAACTGTGGTGGTGCTCCTACAACTATTCCAGTGAAAGTTCTTGCACCTTCCTGAATGAATACAGATGTCGTATCCTCGAACTCCTCAGTCACATCTTCAGCCCTCTCGTCTGTGATGTTTTTAATTTCAGGAGTTATATACCATCTGTCATCCGGCAATAACGCCTTGATTTTTGAATCAATAAAAGCCTGATCTAATCCTTCTAGTCCAGTTAAATCGATTCCGTTAATAGTTCCATCCTCTTTAAAGTATGGAACAAATATTAGCTGCTTTGTTACGTCAAAGGCAGATACGCAATTTGGTAAACCAGTGTTTCCAAATCCTGTTAAACATGTACATTTCATTTTTTCTAAATTTTAAATTAACAATTGTTATTGATTAAGTTGCAACTTAAATCTTTTCTTATCTCTGAGAATAATCTCATTTCTATCCCCGACAAATTAATGTCAAAGATACTTTTTCCTTGATTTCCGTTTTCTGAAACGTTAATAAGGTTGCTTTCATCATAATCAAAAATGTAAGTAAAAAACTTACTATCCTTAATTATGCTTATAAATTTTCTTGTTAAAACTGACATTGGATAAATTACATTATCATAGTGCGAATCAGTTAGCCAGTTCTTAGTATCTGCTGAGCCTAAAAAGAATAGTCTTAATTCGGATTCTCTATCAATTGCAGACTCAGCATCATTTACCTTTCTATCATTTATTACCTCAAATAGATATATAAATGGTAATATTTCTTTTTTCTTCGTATTCGCTGTTATTGCATTTCTAACCATTTTTAGCGTGCCATGAAAGTACTTTGGACTTGTTAATGTTATTTCATTTTCAGCGATTGAAACAACGTCTATTGATGGCTTTAGCGTGAATCCTTCATTAAATTTTAAATCTCTAACTGTAAATGATGTTCCGGATAACTCAAATAGCATCCCATTCATAATCCATTGAGTGCAATCAGATTCAATTTCAAATGATGTTCCAACCTTAGTGACTGTTTTAAAAATTACAGTTGCTGATATCTCATTAATTATTGATTCTATGATATCTACTGTTTCCACTATATATTTGAATTAAAATATTTTGTTTGGCCATTGAATAAATTGTAATCATATCTCTCAGGATTCCAACAATCAATATAATATTGAATGTTTCTGTAGCTATCTATCGCCTTATTCTCAATTGTATAAAGTCTAGTTTCACTAAATAGAGCCTCAGTTCCATTTGCCTGCTCGTTCTTGTAAAAGCCACCTATATTAGCCTTTATCGGATTATCCCTCATGAAATCAAACCAGAGGAAGCCTAACAGCATCTTTTTTATCCCTATTGATTTAATGATTCCGCAATTATCATCAAGGTGAAATGCATCATAAATGGCTTTAAATCTTAGCTCAGTTGGTTCATTCGCTGTTGGATTGGCTGCAACGTAGTCCGCTAAGAATAGATTGAACAGCTCAGCGCCTAATAAATCAATTAAAAACCCCTCTTCATTCTCGTCTATGTAATCCTGCAATACATCCTCAGAATATACATCGCTAGGAATGTCGAACGGTCCTTTAAAATCAGATACAGATATAAATTTACCCATGATTGATTATTTCTTTTTTGCTTTTTTCTTTTTTGGTGCTTCCTTTTTAGGATCATCTTTCAAATTAACCTCTCCAGCTTCATTGAATACAATATTAGCCTTGGCATCCACCTCGACCATTGTTCCCTCTTTAATCCCTTGGTCAGATAACGAATCATTTGCTTCCAAATCAAGCTCATCAATTGCTCTATACAATTTTTGATTTAACTTAATCTCTTTTTTCTTTTCAATAGCCTCAACTGCTTTCAGTTTCTCTTTAGATTCCTTAGCTCTATTGTCAGATATAGATTCTTTGTACTTATTAAATTCCTCTTTAGATGATTTCTCTGCATACTCTTCATCAATGAATTTCTTTACATACCGACTCTTTAATACAACAACAGTTCCTTTCTTTATTCCTGCTGAGTGATCTTTTTTAAACTTAATATATTCCATGATTTCTTTGCTTTTTTTACCACCAAAAGCCCCCTAATTCCTTAGGGAGCTTTCAATAGAATTTTAAACTCTATACCTCTGTGATTGCTATAATCGCTGCTCCTAAGTCAGGAATGTGTAAGAATGCATTTGCATCCACATTTCTTACTCGAAGATTTAATCGCTCATAAGCTTTTACGGTTACAATCTCTCTCTCAAAGTTGTCATTGTTTTCAAATCCGAAATCAATAGTTATCCCTTTTCTTGAGTAAACTGTTCCCTTCGTAGAGTCCATTACATACGCTTGGCCTACTGGTACTAATTGATTTTCAATTATTCTTAATCCTCCAAGCTGAGTGCCATTCTGACTTACAAAGTTTGGAAGCAAATAATTGTTATCAACGTTCTTATTCAATCTCATTAACGTAGCATCAATTGGATTCAAAATAGCAACATTTGCCATGAATTTATTGTTTTGCCCTGCATCAGCAATTTGAGCCGCTGCTACGGTTAATAAATCAAATAATGTCGCTGCTTGAACTTCTCCAGCATAATCTCCTGCTGCAAATGTTGAAGCTATTGAAGCAACTCCATCTAAGTTTGCTCCAGTTCCATCTCCTAACAATAATTGAGAATCTACTTTTAATGCAACATCAGTGCCTACTAGATTAGTAATCTCGCCTGTAACAAAATCATAATCCTCCATCATGTCTATACATACGTCAACGAAATCTCTAACCTTTTTGATTTCCATTGTTCTAACTTCCCAAGTTATTTTGGATGTATGTGTTGAAGCTGCACAATTTGCTACATTCTTTGCATCTCGTGTCACTGTCTCTTGATCATTGTACTTTACATACTCTTTATTTGTTGTAGAATTGACAAACAATGATCTCATGAATGGCTGACGTGTTGCAATTTGGCCAACTCCTGGCTCCATTTGTGCAAAATCAGACCCAGATGTTATATCCCCAGGATTTTGACTAGCTTTTGTAACGAATTCAGGTACCTCAATTGATAAAGATTTCATCTCTTTTCCAAATCCTTTAAGATCATCAGCATTCTTTTCTAAAGTCTCTAAAATAGCTGCCTTTAATCCTAAGGATTTTCCTGCTGTTTTTGCTTCAACTTCCTTAACTAAGCCTGTAACCTTTTCGCCCATTGTTTGCAAAGATGCTGTTAGGGTTTTGATTTTCAGCTCGGTTAATTCATTGATCATTTTCTCAGCTGCTGTTTTTGCCTCGGTTTCATTTTCCTTTAGATTCTTTGCCTCTGTTTGTAAGTGCTGAATCCCTTTGGATTGTGCATTAATTAGCTCACCTAAATATTTAGATTTCTCCTCGTCATTTAGTTTTTCAAGCACTTCAGGACTTTTTATTTCAAATTCGTCTTTATCGCTTGTTTTAATTACCGCTAATCCTGCCATTGCCATTCCAACTCCTCCCATTGAAAAGCTTGCAGGAACAAAGTCCTTTAAGGTATCCAATGTAATTGATTGATATGCCAATTGAGCCAGATCGTTCATTTGATCTGTAAATAATACTGTTGCCATCGCAGCAACTAGAATAAAAGCTACAAAGCTTAATATTCCTCTCGATTTTAATAATAGATTTTTCACTTTTTTTAGTTTTAAATGAATTTACTTAATGAATTAATTGTAATTGGTCCTTTCTTAGTCTCTTTAGTTCCTGACTCATTTGCATGTTGAGTAGTCTTTTTTGAGGGCTCTTTGATTTCCAATTCTGATAAGATTTGCTTTAGCTGTAACACTTGCAAATCTACCTCTTTTCTAACCTTTTTGTCAAGAGAGGATTTAAGTTGCGCCTTTATAAGGTCAATTCTATCTAAAGAATCCTTAATTATATTTTTGTTTTTGTCTTTTGATTTGCTGCCAAGATATGGAGTTAATGTGTTCATTCCAAAACTTACAACGCTAATCTCAAACAATTCAATTTCTTTTACTACATAGAAGTACCCATACTTATCCGCCTCTTCAGGATTTAATGCCATTGGATAATACTTAGCCCAATTTGCAGCCCATTCGGCCTCTTGTGAATCTCTCTCAGCTAATTCAAGCTGCTTGTATCTGAACCCGATTGAATGGTTATCAAACAATCCCTCTTGATAGTTGCCCAAATCATTCTCCCCTTTCATCGTGTCAGGAATAAAAGACTCAAAGTACAATACATCATTACCCTCGTATTTTCTCTCATCTAATACGGTAATTCTTCCAACTGCATTCCTAGTATTCAAATTGTGATCCGCTTGATGCTTTATCTTCGCAACCGCACTTGATAAAGGACCTCTATCAGCTATTGACTTTTTTGCACATCCAGGAATCAACATATCTTGATCAGAGTCTATGTAAAAATATGTGTTGGCAATTGCTTTAATTGTTCTTTCAGAATCATTTATCTCTTTAACAGAGCTTTGATAACTCGCTGTTTTGACCCCAAAGTATTTGCTAATCTTCGCTTCCGTCGTTTCCATTTTCAATTCTTTTATCAATTAATTTTATTGATTCATCCTCACTCATATCTAATGCATCCATCAACTGATACATTGCGCTTTCTTCAGACCAATCTCTACCAATTCCTATTAATATATCTCTGATTATTTGGCTTCTGTTTCGATTCTTAATCATTGCCTTTGCTTGATCCTCTTGAAGTGCCTCAATCGCTTCTTTATCAAGCTCAACAATATACTGAACATTATCTCTCTCGGAGAATAGTCTAATGTAATTGTGATTTAAACTTTCTATTTCCTTTTCAAGAGGTGGAATTACTGCGTTTACATAAAAATCTTTTGTATCCTGTAAGTTGTTATTGTAACTCGCTCCTGTTGGATCGTTGAACATTCTCGATTTTGCCCCATAGATTGAGCAGATATCTCTAAGCTTCATTACTCCGGATTCTAATATCTTTAAATCCGTTGGACTCATATTGAAGGGAATGAATTTAAACTCTCCAGATGTTACTCCGATTGAGCCGAATTTGTCAGCTCCCCCCACTCTTCTCTTTACTGCTTCATCAGCCCATTTCTTTTCCTCAGCTGTTAATGGCTTCTCTCTGCTACTTGAGATCATTCCCATTGCGCCCCTATTTTTAATCATTGAGGCATCTGCTGTGATTATCTGATTAGAGGCGTCAACTGTTCTAGCTCCTGCTTGTAGTGGACTCATACCCATACAATGCTTGTCTGATTTGTCCGGATTGAATGATTTTATGTGAACAACCTCCTCAGGACTATATTTATATTCACTTTTTCCAAATTTATATTTGAATAATGTGGGCTGATAACCTTTGAATGTTTCCTTAGAATCTACTTGAAGATATTGAGTAGCTAAGTTATATCTCTTTGTAGGCGTTTTAAAGCCTATTGGAATCAATCTGTATTGTATAGTGTTGCCAGATATTAACTTATACGCTAAGGCTTCATGGATAAAGTCCTTATAGCTCATGTCTTCATTAGGCCGGTGAACAAAATCAAAGATTTCTCCTGACGTTATCTCTTCCTTATATCCGGATGAATCTATCTTGAATAATTTAATTGGAATATCTGAGGCAGTTTCACAAATTCGATTGACTATTGAATAAACATAAGTGTTTAAACTGAACCCCTCATTAACATAACTAGCTTGATCTGATTTGCTCCAAAGGAATGAAGTGGAAAAATATTTGAATAGCTCAGAGTTCCTAGATGGATTAATATAATTAAGGCCTTTCTTGATTAAATCGAGCAAAGTATTTCTGTTTTGTTTCAACAAAAATAATCTTTTTTATTTCAATATTTAATTTTCATTCAATTCTAACTGTTCTAATGCCTTAAATATTTGTAAAGAAACTTGAGGAACTATTGCGTTTCCTGCTCCTTTAATTGATTCGGTTCTCCATCTAGGAAAGGTAATTCCGTCCAATTTGGAGGAAAGCCCATCATCTCCATCACAAATTGGGGCTTGAGTTGGGAACTCTTCCCAGTAATTTTGTTCATCAATGGAGTTAATGCTGTTCCCATTTGGCTGCCCTTTTTCCATTTTAGAGTATATTTTTCGCCCTCCGCTGCGTTTGGTGTCGGCAGCATCATTTTTGCAATGGCATCCTCTAAGTTTCCCTTTCCCCTGTCCTTTGATGCATTCCCCCTCGAGGCAGCTTCTCTCGGTGTTGGAAGTAGTCCCATTCCTGCCATTCTTCCCAAATTCAGGCTGTGGCTGCTCTTTCCGTCCTTTGTTTTCCTTCTTCCTGTTTCCGTTAATTCCGCTTTGCTCGTTGGTTCTTGAGTTGTTGGTGTCGGAAGCATCCCCAATACCGCAAAGTTTTGTAGGTACATAGCCCTTCTTTTCCCTCCGTATTTTTTCTGTCTTTCTTTCGTTTTCTCGATTGTTGTTTCTCTTATTTGCGCCATTGGAGTAGGCAACAAACCAGATTCTATCTCTTCTGTGGGGAGCTCCGACACTTGCAGCTGGAAGTATAATCGGTTGTACTTCGTACCCTTCAGCTTCCAAGTCAGATTGCACCTCTTCGAATACCAATCCCCCTGACCAACTAAGTAACCCAGAAACGTTTTCGCCCACGATGTACCTGGGCTTAATCTCTCTAATTGCCCTAAGCATTTCAGGCCAGAGATGTCTATCGTCTTCCTTACCAAGTCTTTTACCTGCTGATGAATAAGGTTGGCACGGTTAAGGGAAGCCCCCGGTAACGATAATATCATCGTTTCTCCAGGAGCTTCCGAATCGTTTTGAAAGTTCAATGTCAATTGTTTCATAAGTAAAATCGTGTATGTCTGAATGATGATAAGCGTTTGGCCAGTAGTGGTTTAATATTTTTTGTCCGAAAGGATTTATTTCACAAGTTGCTAAAGTTTTCCACCCCATCCATTTTGCTGCAAGTGAAAAACCTCCTATACCCTCGAATAATCCGATGTGTATCATTTTTTCCTGCCTTTTGTATATTGATTATTATGAGGCGAATATCTTCTTGTATGTTCAGATTTAGGTAAGCATTCAAGATTATCTATTCGATTGTCATCTTTCTTTTCGTTGATGTGATGAATATCCCAGCCCTCTGGTATGTCTCCTCTTTCATTCATCCAAACATACCTGTGCATTAGACACCTTTCATTAGTTGTTTCAGAATAATATCCTGTATTCCTTAACGTGAATTTTTTACCATCATACATTTGATGTGGCCTAAAATTAACACCTCTCAACGTAAAATTACGTAGTTTGAACGCCTTAAAAACTCCTTGTCTTGTTACACCAATTTCTTTCGCCACCTGCTCAAGCGAACACCCATCAAGGTATAGTTGGTATGCTTTATCGTATGCAGGATTCCTTTTGTTTGCCATCTTACAAAGATAACCTTAATAGTTGACAAATACAAACGTTTTCCCATCCCATCCATTGGGCTGCTAAATCAAATCCACCTATTCCGCTAAATAATGAGCCGTGTTTCATTTCAACATAAATCTAATCTCTTGTTCAATTTCAGCGTCAACTAATAATTTTTGAGTCTTAGTTAATTTCAATTTTCCATTTTCATCAATGATGCTAATCTCATAATCTATTAACTTACTATCAATTATTCTTATTGAATATTGTATCGCTAATTCTTTTGCTTCAGGCACTGCCTGTACCATTTTGTCCTCCGATGGAATGAAGATACTATCTACTATATCCCAATCTATCTCAGTATAAAGTTCTTCTATTAAATAGAATCTGCTCAATAGAGCCTTTAATATGCTTGATTTTATTGTTCTCATTGTGCTAATTTTGGTTTCTTAAATAACTTGACGTGGCAAATATACTAATTATACTTACTTATTAATCTTTTAATCAAGAAAAATAAATATCTTCATGCAATTCAAAGTAATAACGTAGCATGATACTATCCCATTCATCCGGAGAACGTCCAATGGCATTCTTAACGTCTTTCTTTCTTATTACTTCCTGCTTGCCCTCTGAGTCGAGGTCCTTCATCTTAACCATTTGCATCTCCTCAGTTGTGATTTCAATAACGTCTGATTTAGTGCAAAGCTCAACTACTTGCCTCTTTTGAATCTTATCAGCCATCTTGATATAGCATTGGCTCTTTAAATTCTTAAATTCCTCTCCGTTTACCGGCCTTGAATTATTAACGAAACCAAGGCAACCTAAGTAATCCTCTACTCCTCCCCCGACTCCATCAGAATCAACTACCGTTTTTGAATTAGGAATCTCATACTTTTCTTGAATCCTCCTTGCTTTCTCAACTACTTGATTCACCTTGCTAACCTCCATTGAGAATCTTGCAATACATACCCACCCATCCCATACTCTGAATACAGAATTATCCTTGCCTAATCTTGCAGGATCAATGGTTAAAAATCTCTCTCCGGTTGGCTTTATATGTTGACCGTTGAAGTAATCCATTATTGCATCGTAAGAAATTAAAGTATTTGCATCGTCATCATAATCAAAATCCCCCTTTACTTGCTTTTGATACTCAACCTCTCGCATCAACCCGGCTTGATAGGCTAATTCTTTCTCTTCAATCCATCTCTTTGCTTCAGGACTAGGATTATCTGACGGCAAAGCCCTAATAAATACGCTCTCTTTTGATTCAGTTCCTTTCTTAAATGGCATCCAAAACCTCTTATGAACGTGAGTTTTTAAGGGATTAAACACTTCCATAACCTTTCCCATATTTCCATGCTTGATTGTACCATAAGATCCAACTCGCTCAATTATCTTTTCAATTATCTTTAATTCAATGTTTTCAGATTGATCGATGAATGCATTTGAAATCTCTAATGAGCCAAAAGCTGTCGCATCTTTATCGCTTGGACGTAGCTGTAAATTCTTAATTACTATCTCGCTATTTGGCTCATAAAAATTTATCTCATTGCTTTGCTTATTGTGATTGTAGTCGGTTTCTTTAGTGAAGCCAAAATTATCTAAAGCCCTCATAAGAGTTTTAAAGGTCGTTGAATTGAATTGCGTTAAATCCTTTCTCCCCATCAATTGCCTGCTTTGAGGGAAGGCGTAACACTCAAACAATGCTGCTAATGCTATCAATGCAGACTTTCCTCCCCTTGCAGCCCCTCCATAGCCTATTGATATAGTTTGATTGTCGTTAAGCTTCTCTAAAGCCTCTATTTGTTTTGCATGAAATTTGAATATAGAATCCTGATAAGCATCATAAAATTGAATAGAACTAAACATCCCCAATTTATAGAGTTCCACATTGGTATGAAATTCATCAATTATCATTCTTTTTCTATTTTTGTAAGTGATTGATTTTAAGTCACAAAGTTACAAAGTTGCACGGGGTGGAGCCAACTTTATTCTAGTCTTTCCTTCTTGCTTTAACTTGGAGCTCAACCAAAGTTGCTAATTCATCCCTAGTAAGCCTGCTTAAATCAATCTTATCATCAACAACCTTTTGTCGGTTATGAACCTCATAGCCGCCTAAATGCTTCATTAGTATATTATTCGCCTGGGCTCTATCGTTCCTATTCTGTAAAGATATTTCATGAACACGATTCAACACTCCCTCCAATGTAACTATCGTTTTATTAGCCGCTGTTAGCCTCAGTTCCTCAACCTTGTTAATTACTTGTTCCCTATTACTGACCGCTACTGTATTACGTTGTAACGTCTCAGGCTTCATATTTTCACTTGAATAAGCTTGTCTGTAAGCCTCTGATTTGTTTCCTGTCTTTACATACACTAAAGCCCACTTCAGCTCCCTTTGAGTGATTTTCCTTATTTTCTTTTTCTTTTTCATAGCCGTTCTTTTAGCCTTGTAAATTTACTCTTAAATATATTGGTTGTTTTTATGCTGCCTACATTGATGAGGGTAGCATGGTTATTTATGGCTTCACTTTTTATACTTGTCATTAGGCTTAATACTACTCTATCACTTTTATTTCAGTTAGTAACTCATCAAAGTTGTAATTAATCCAATGTTCACCATCTATGT
>Ga0136596_1000386_pt1 | contig 22573 bp, 17 predicted proteins | sample AntRauTorcE11897_FD_101387 | JGI IMG/M metagenome (GOLD analysis project Ga0136596, IMG submission 101387) | Saline lake microbial communities from Rauer Islands, Antarctica - Metagenome Torckler E11 #897 | ecosystem: Environmental > Aquatic > Non-marine Saline and Alkaline > Saline | place... | reverse complement strand
GTTCGGTGGCAATGGCGGGCGTTACATTCTCATCGGCAACAGTTGATTCAAACGGGTACAGGTTTACCACAACCAGCTCAATTGGTTTGATATCCAGCCGGCCCAGCTCTTCCATGTCAGGGTTATGGCTCGTGCGTGCAAGAATTCCGGCATGGATGACAGGATGAAGTGTTTTTACCCTACCATTGAGACACTCTTCAAAATTTGTAACCTCGCTGACATCGGTAACGGGCAGTCCAGCGTCGCGAAGAGCTTTCGCTGTTCCACCGGTGCTGATCAATTCAACACCATGGTTGTGAAGCACTTTTCCAAGATCGGCTATTCCTGTTTTGTCGGAAACTGAAAGCAGAGCGCGTTTGGGTTTAATTGAGTGAGAGGGCAGATTGGATAGGGGTTGGAGAGACACGTGAATTAATTAAGGTGTTTGGGTTAATAGTTTCTTAATCGTACGAGGAAGCAATTTGTGCTCCTCACGAAGTATTTTTTTTGCCAGTGAATCGGGTGACTCATTTTTATTTACAGAAACTTTTACCTGCTCAATCACAGATCCGTTGTCATAAATTTCATCAACAAAATGGACAGTACAGCCGGATGCTTTCTCGCCGTTTTCAATTACCGCCTGGTGGACACGCATCCCGTAAAACCCCTTGCCGCCGTATTTTGGGAGCAGTGACGGATGAATATTGATAATCTTGCCCCTGTATTTTTCGATAATGCTATCTGGAATTTTCTTCAGGTAGCCTGCAAGAACGATAAGATCTGGTTCCAGCCCAGATAGCAGGTCAAGAAGGTGTTTCCCTATATCGGGCTTTTTCAGGTCTATGATATGGGTGGGAATACCGTGCAATTCAGCCCGTTCGAGAGCCCCGGCTTCGGGACGGTCAGCTATCAAACCTGAAATTCGGGCCTGTAGCCGGCCGGAATTTATAGCATCTATTACGGATTGAAAATTCGTACCCGATCCGGATGCGAAAAAAACAAGGTTGTGCACGTCTGCGTATTCAATGCGGTTTCAGCGGGTTAGAAAGATAGAAAAAACCCGACCGGTTATTCAGCCTCTTTTTGAGAAATTTTTGGATCCGGAAAGGCCTGGGACTGATCCAGCCGGAAGATTCTGTAATTATTAAAACTCCAGTGTATCTGTACGATTGAAATTTTAATGATAGTGGCAATTGGAATAGCAATGAGCATCCCCAGGATGCCTGCTGTCTGAGCCCCAATCAAAATAATGAAGAGAATAGCAACGGGATGCATATCGGCTGATTTTGAAAAGATAAGTGGTTGCAGCACAACGTTATCCAGTAGCTGGGCAATCAGGACAGCAATGATACAGGGGATGACCAGAGAAAAATCGCCGGTCTCTATAATGGAAATTACAATCGATAAAACATAACCAATCAATGGGCCGAAGTAAGGGATGGAGTTTGCAAGACCGATGGCGATGCCTACTGATGCGGAATTGTTCAGACCTGCAACAGAAAGTGCCAGCCAGCTTACAATACCAACAAGCGTGCATTGCAGAAAAACGCTTCGAAAGTAAATCCCAAGACGAGTCTCAATTTTATCAACCAGACTGAGAATTGTTTCAAAATATTTATTGGGCACAATTTTTAAAATTCTACGTCTTATTTTATGGCCGTCTTTAAGAAAAAAAAACGTGGCAAATGGAATCACCAAAAATGCAGCAAACAGGTTGGTAAAAATTCCAATCATGTCCGATAATAAGTTTGATATTTGCCCAACGTCAAACAGATTATTGGACATAACGGATATGTTATCCCGAAGAAAACCTTCCGGAACAAACTCAAATGTGTTGATAACGCTTACTTCAATCTGCTCGGCAATAAAACGGAGGTTTTCAATATTAAGTTGATTAGTAAGGCCTACCATTTGGTTGACAACAATTGGTATCACGGATGTAGATCCCCATACTATTATCAGGATAAGTGTCGCAAGGGTAAGCGTAGTGCCCAAAGTTCTGTTCATGCCGGCCGCCTGAAGCCTGTCAACGACGGGGTCGAGCATGTAGCTAAAAAACATGGCAATAACCGCATAAGCAACGAGATTGCTGTAGTTGTACAGTATGATGCCTACCAGCAGGAGTCCCGCTGCGCCGAGAATCGATTTAATAACCTTGTCGAGCGTTAGATTTTTAAGCATCCAGTTGCTGTTCTATGTTAGGCAATGCCTTTTTTATCTTGTCTGAAGAATACCCTTTCCCAGCAAGATATCGAAAAATTTTCTGTTTCCGCTTGAATAAATCACCCTCTCTCAGAAAATGTCGGCGCCTTTTCAGAACCAGTTCAACACATGTATCCACGGGATCAATGTCGTTCTTTAATTCCTGAATGACATCTGAAATAACCGTTTTCGGGACTCCTTTTTTGAATAGAGCGGACTTGATTTTCCTCGGTCCCCACTGTTTCAAATGGTGCTTGTCGTGTGCAAATTTAGTGGCGTATGTACGATCGTTGAGCAGATCTTTTTCTCTGAACTCTGCAACAACCTGATCACTAATTGCCGGTGAAAACCCTTTCTGAACCAGTTTTCGCTTTAGTTCTTCAGCCCCGTGATCCCGTCCTGAAAGAAGCTTATAGCATCGGTCTTTGACGGCCTGGTATTCTTCAGAGTTATTTAGCCGGTGAAATAGATCTCTGGTTAGCAGAGTGCCTTTTTGGATGGAATAGTCGAGAAGGGTTTGTGATGAAACCCCAATGAGAAAAGTTTTTTCATGAAACAGCGAAAACCTATCGCTGTTTTTCTTTTGCGGAGATATGTTGGTAATTGCGAGAGGAAGACTTGGGAGAATCTTCTCTCCCGCATTGTCATTTTGAAAGTCAGGCTTCATCGGAAGCTTTCTCTTTCTCCTTCTTCTTATCATTTTTCGTCTCTTCTTTATCTTCCGGAGCGTCGAATTCATCCGGCATCAGTTTAGCGCGAACAATCTGTTCGATTCGGTCGGTAAGTTCCGGATCTTCCTCCAGGAACTGCATTGCCGCATCGGTTCCCTGACCAATGGGCTCGCCATCATAACGGTACCAGCTGCCGCGTTTTTCGATAATGTCGTACTCTACGGCGAGGTCCAGAATTTCAGATATTTTCGAGATCCCTTTTCCGTAGAGGATGTTAAATTCAACCACTTTGAATGGCGGAGCAACTTTATTTTTCACAATTTTTACTTTTGTACGGTTCCCGAGAACCTCATCACCCTTTTTGAGTGAGCCTATTCGGCGAATATCAATCCGTACAGAGCTGTAAAATTTCAGAGCGCGGCCACCGGATGTGGTTTCCGGATTACCAAACATAACGCCAATTTTTTCACGCACCTGGTTAATGAAAATACACGACGTTCTGGATTTACTGACGATCCCGGTAAGTTTTCGAAGAGCCTGTGACATCAACCTTGCCTGAAGCCCCATATGAGAGTCACCCATTTCGCCTTCAAGTTCAGCCCGGGGAACCAGAGCTGCTACAGAGTCAACCACGATAACATCGAGTGCTCCGGAACGGATCAGTGTCTCCGTGATTTCAAGAGCCTGCTCGCCGCTGTCGGGCTGTGAAATCAATAGTTCATCAGTATTGATGCCGAGATTTTTGGCATATTTGGGATCGAATGCATGCTCAGCATCAATAAAGGCGCAATAACCGCCCTTCTTTTGGGCCTGAGCAATAACCTGCAGGGCAAGCGTGGTTTTACCGCTGGCCTCGGGTCCGTAGATTTCAGTAACCCGCCCTCTTGGTATTCCATTAACGCCCAGCGCGTAATCTACCATGATGGACCCGGTTGATATCGCGTCTATTTCGTTGTAGGGATTTCCGCCGAGCTTCATGATGGTGCCTTTGCCATGTTGTTTTTCAATTTGTCCCATGGCGGTATCAATTGCTTTGAGTCTGTCGTCTTTGGATGTGGCCATAATGCTAAATCGTTTTTCGTTAAAGTTTTTCAAATGATAAACAAGACAAGTGACAGCACTGTGTCACCCGTTGGCTGATTAATTTCTGCCGGTTGATCACTGCTTTGTAAATTGGGTTAATCAGCGCCTGATGTTATCAAAAGTGACGCAATTCAGATCATATAGAATATATGTTTGATCTATGTGTATGATACAGAAAAACCCATCAGCTTACAGAAAAAAATTTATAGCTGCTATGCCTCATCAAAAAGTGCGTCCATGACGTCTTCGCACTGTTTTGACGTTGTATAGGGAGCAGGCCCGAGCCTTAAAATCTGATCTCTGGCGTCCGTAAATATTCCTTTTTTAAGCAGATTTGCGCGTAATGTGCGGGCGTGCGGTGATTTCAAAGAAAGGAAACCGCCGGTCTCTTCAATAGGCCTGTTCTGGGAGCGTTCAATCCGATACTCTTTCCGATTACCATCTTCGAAGAGTTCTGTTAAGTACGTCACCTGCCCCTGGTACTGCTGATGCAACACATCCGGGGTGAGTCCTTGCTTTTTAAAAAAGTTTACGACCTCTGCCGCCCGAAATTGAGAAATTGGGTCATACGTTGCCGTGGCAAATCGCTGATCGCCGTCATCAAATTGAACAGGGCCGTCGGTTTGCGGCTTGTCCAGCGTTTCAAATGATGCAAACCATCCGGTAATAACCGGACGAAGATCGAAAGATTTTGGAAAGCGAAGGAAACAGTTTGCCTCGCCCCACTGCAGATACTTATAGCCGCCAATCAAAATAAAACAGTCTTCGAGGCCTTCGTCGCGTACGGATAGCGGAACCACATTTGTGCCGTGGTAGTCGTCAATCATCAGTGGTACTCCCGCATCGCGGCATGCAGAGGCGATTTCGGATACTTTAGTATTGACCGCTGCAGTTTCAAAATATATTCGCGAAATCATGACGGCGGATGTCTTATCGTCCAGTTCGGCTATGATTCCATCAAGCAGGTGCTGATCACTATCGTGTGACACTTCAATAATATCAAGATACTCTTCACTGAGACGTTTTAGCTGACGACTCATGGAGTGAAACTCACCGGTTGTGGTAATAACTTTCGGCTTATTTTTCAGATCAAAGCAAGACAGCCAGGAGACCAGCAGCACATGAGTGTTTTGTTCGCGGCAATAATAACCGTCAGGGTCGTCGTAAAAATCACGCAGGTAGTTGCGCATGATCTCGGTCTTTTCGAACCCAATGTCCCATTTAGTATCAACTCTGTCCGCTACAACACGCATATATTCCTGAATCCCGGCAAAGGCAACATCGGGCCACGCCTGGTGGGAATGACCGGTGAATAACAGCCGGTTTGCGACATTAAAGTGTGAGTAGTGCGGCTGTAACGCCAGCGCGAGTTCATCAAAATCTTGCATAAGACTGTATTTTGTTTTGATCGGTATTAATGCGGATGATAAGAATTCCACATCAGACTTTCGTGATTGGAGACACTAAATGGTACAGAAAGGTTCCGTTCAGCAGAGAAGACCTGGCAGAGTGCGATCCGTCAGCTGAGTGAGAGCTTTTCCTGGAGTCGGATTTTGCAATTTCTTCCGTCACTCGATGTGATTATTTTGTAATGAAGACCTGGCAGGGTGCCTGCGCTTTTACAGGCTCCTACCGGAGTCTGGTTTCCGTAGCAGACGGTTTTTGTGAATTCTACCTTCAATTTGATCAGTCAAAATCTCCATCATTAAATCGCTCTATGAGGCGCTTTTCATTGACCCGTTTTCGTCCCGTCAGTTTATCTGGATTAAGAGAAGCCACCGTCATTTCCCGCTTGCCAAGTGCTCCGGGAGCGCGTGCAATGTTCCAGCCGGCAACGGCCATGGAGGCCCGGGCTGATGAGGCCGCGCTATAGGTAGTGAGCATGGCGTCATCTGAAGATGACGCGGCTATTGTCGAAAACAATTCAGGCGTCCACCCCTCTGGATTCGATTCCGGTGAAAATGGATCGTGAAGAATGTAGTTAATTGGTTTAGAAAGATATAGGCCTCCATCTCTTTTTGAAGAAGCGTGGGGTCGGGTTTTCTTTTTCGATGGGGGAGCCTTAATTTTGTCGGTAAATCCTATCTCATTAAACCTACCGATGAACAGATTTAGTGTTACCCGGTCAGTTACCTCAAACATATTCCAGCCGGTTTTTAGATCTAAAAAAACCTGCGTCAAAAGTGAGGTGTAATCTGAAAGGGTAACTTCCTTGCCAAAACTGACGGAAGCAGCCGTTTCAGGGTCGATTGGATATGCCTCAACCGAATAGAAGTCGACGGTTGATTTGCTGTTCGTTTGGTTGACATGCTCGAGGAGCAGAATCAGGTTCATGCCGGTACCGAACCCGATCTCAAGTATGTTCAGATCCTCACCCGCCGCAATTGAATCTGCAAGTCCGCTGCTTTGAAAATAGACATAGCGGCTTTCAGCTACTGCACCGTTAAGACTGTGATAGGGCTGATTAAACTGTTCCGAAATGAGAGTATCAGAACCGTCACCTGTCTTTTTTATCTCCGTGATATAGCTGTTATCGTGATTTTCTGTCATACTGCGATGTCAACGATAATTTTCTAATAACAATTCTGCTGAAACTACTGAACGTATCAAGGCCCCTATTCACCAAATATAATGCCGTCAGTTCCGCCGACCACAGGCAGCGTGAGTGAGGTTCGTTCCAGATCCAGGGTCAACTCGGTTCCGGGGTCGGGCCGTAGCGTAAAATCACGGTCGCTTGAGAAGATCATCAGGCCGATTTGCTGCCCCGCGGGAATTAGCTGATCGTCCGGCTGAAGCTCAAAACTAAAGGTGTAAAACTGTCCCGGCTCAAGTGGCTCGCTTTCGCTGATGGATTCATGATTCTGAGGATCCGCCCACCCTCTTGTGATAATATTATCGGTGATAGCTGCCTCTGAACTGCTGTTCCAGGGCAGGGAGACAAGCCAAACAGACAGATTGACGGCCGGCTTACTGCTTGCTACTGAAACAGTGATTTCAGGGATACCGGAAATATGCATTGATTCGGCCAGAGTCGGAGTGATGTACATCAGCCGGTGATCTGTCCATTCGGCCTGAGCAAGCATGTCTCCGGAAAAAGAGAAATTATCGATCACCGTTTCGGTACCCACGCTGTTTGTGCGTTCCATAGAAAGTCTGCCTTGTTGGGGAGCACCGGACGTTAGGTACATCGTAACATCACTGGCCTGCGGGTTGGGATAATTCGGATAGGGTGTTGGCTCCAGACGATCATCGCCTGCCCGTGTGATCCAGGCGCGCGGTTCCTCTTCAATCCCGTTTTCCACCCCAAGCAAGTAGCGAGTAAACCACCTGTTCATGAGATCCATGGGGGGCTGACCGCCATGCCCGCCCTGGTGGTAGTAAATCATCGAAGGCACACCTTTTTCCTGCAGTGCCTCATATATTCTGTAGCTGTGTTCAGGCATCACGTTCCAGTCATTAAATGCGTGCGCCATCAGAACAGGAGCATCCAAATTTTCAAGCTGATTCAGATAGTCGCGACCGGCCCAGAACTCATTATAATCACCCGTCACACGGTCCATGCCTTCGGCCATTTCTGTGTCGCGGACAACCCGGTTATTTCGCTCGCGATTGGCTTCGTCGCCGCTATGAATAAAATCATAAAGCACGTCAATATCTTCGCCGATATAACCTCCGGGTGACCGAACCAGCCCGTTGGATCGATAGTAGTGGTAGTAAGATGTATTTGGAGCCACGGGAATAATTGCATTCAATCCTTCAACACCTGTTGTGGCTGCAGCAAGCGGCAGCGTGCCGTTGTAGGAGGTTCCGGTCATCCCTACGCTTCCGGTCGACCAAAATGCTTCTACTTCTTCGCCGCCCGTGCGGGAATCGTACCCGGTTGCACGCCCGTTTAGCCAGTCGATGACTGCTTTTGGTGCAAGGGATTCATTCTCTCCGCCCACGGTAGGCGATCCGTCAGACAGACCCGTTCCCGGCGAGGAGGAGTGAACAACAATAAACCCGAGCGGTACCCAGGTGCGAATATGGCTGTTGGATATGATGGGGCGTTCTCCGCGTCGCTGAACCTCAGGGCCCGGTTGTCGAACCGGCGGTGTTTCTCCAACTTCCTGGCGCACATCCCAGAAGAAATCGAAGGGCGGCCGCGCGGTGCCTGCGTAGTAGGGACTGGTTTCATATATGACCGGCAATTTCAGATCGCCCGATTCGGTTTGTTGAGGCCGTGTCACCGATACATGCATTCGATCGGGATCCCCGTCACCATCACTGTCAAACTCCGTTTCCACCCATAAATCGTGTCTGATCCAGGTTTCAGGATTGGAAAATTCCTCGATAACCTGCGTCATGCCGTCTTCGATGACGGGTGCAGTAAGAGTACCGGAATCTTGTGCCCATCCGCTATGTGGCAGGTATAAAAAGCTGAAAGTAATTATGGTATAGAGTAGGGCTGTGAGGAGGGATTTTTTCATGACAAGGGTGTGTAATAGAATTGAATTTATAGTAGACGTTAGAAAGTAGCTTTATTAAAGACTCAGTTCAACCGGGAAGTTGATGCAAGTAACGGATGAATCACTAAAACTAATTTAAAGTAGGGAAATCACCTACAAACCATAGGCACGGGGGTGTACAGCTTTTTAATAATGACATCAGTAAATTTTAAATAAAGCCTAACCCGGGGGAGAATGGAGGATAATCGTCTTACGCATCTGACAGGTATGACGGAATCAACAAACTGGCACCAGATATCTGCTGAGGATGCAATGGATTTGTTACGCACATCTGCGGATGCAGGATTGAGCAAGAGTGAATCTGCTGAGCGCTTGAAAATTTACGGCCTCAATGAAATTGAAACGGACGAAGGGGTTACCCGTTGGCATATCTGGGTCCACCAGTTTAAAGATCCGCTGATATACATTCTTATTGTTGCCGCATTTTTAACCCTGATATTGCAGGACTATGTCGATTCTGTGGTGATATCATTCGTGGTAATGCTCAATGCCGTGATTGGATTTTTCCAGGAATCGAAAGCTCAAAGCGCAATCCTGGCCCTCTCAAAACTGGCGGCTCCAAAGGCTCATATCATCAGAGATGAACACGAGATGGAGATACCGGGCAAAGAGCTGGTTCCGGGAGATATTGTTCTGCTTACATCAGGCGGTATTGTAGCCGCAGATATGAGAATTATTCAGAACAGAGGGCTGGAAGTGAATGAGTCGTCATTGACGGGGGAATCTCTGGTATCACGGAAAATGAGTGAACCGGTTGAGACAGAGAATCCGGTTCCGGGTGATCAGGTGAATATGCTGTTTGCGGGTACCATTGTGAGCCAGGGACGAGCCAAGGCAGTTGTCGTTCGGACAGGTAAATCTACAGAACTCGGAAAGATTGCCACGTCGGTGAAGAGTCTGGGAATCACGAGAACACCGCTCCAGCAAAAAGTAGAACGAATGGGCAATATGATTGGCCTGATGATTATACTTTTTGCTGTTCTGATTTCAGCGATTGGAATCTACCACAATATGAGCTCGTATGAAATTTTTACCACGGTTATAGCGATGGCTGTATCGGCTATTCCGGAGGGGCTCCCTGTAGTTCTTACGATAACGCTTGCAATCGGTGTGAGGCGGATGGCGAGCCGAAGTGCCATTATCCGGTCGCTTCCAGCAGTGGAAACTCTGGGAAGCACAACTATTATAGGATCGGATAAAACCGGAACGCTCACTAAAAATGAGATGACGGTTCGGGAAATCTGGGCTGATGGGAGGTTTTATAAAGCTACAGAAACCGGCTATGATCTTGCCGGAAACATCACGCTTGACGGAGTTGAAGCTGAGATTAAAGAATCCAGTGGCCTTTATCAGGCGCTGATTACGGGCACGCTGGCGAATGAGGCCAGTGTGGAAGCTGTAGAATCGGGTGAACCTCAGGGTGACCCAACAGAAATTGCGCTTCATGTTTCGGCCTGGAAAGGGGGTATCACACTTTCAAATAACAGACTCAGAATGGAAGAGATTGATATTCTTCCATTTGAACCGGAACAAAAGTTTATGGCCACTCTGAACAAAGGCACGAATGTAAAAATGCTGTTTTTGAAGGGTGCTCCGGAATCATTACTAGAAAAGTGTACTCATATGCTGGTTGATGGGGACCGAATTTTATGCGATCAGGACATGGTGCGGGCGGCAGGGGATAAGCTGGCTGCTGAAGGTCTCAGAGTTCTGGCTATGGCGTATAAGGAGCACAATAGTGGACATATGATTCTTCCGGAAGACCTTGAAACAGGCTACACGCTGGTTGGGCTGCAGGGGATGGAGGATCCGGTTCGTCCGGAGGCTGTTGAAGCAATCCGGATTTCGCAAGCCGCCGGGATTCGCGTAATTATGATCACAGGTGACCATCTGGAAACGGCAACTGCAATCGGGAAAAAGCTTGGCCTTGGCAACGGCGAGACACATACAGCCCTGGATGGGGCAGCTATAGACAGGCTGAGCGATGCAGAGATTGATAGTTTACTGGAGCGGACATACATTTTCGCGAGAGTTTCACCGCAGCATAAGTTAAGAATTGTGGAGCGGCTAAAGAATTCAGGTCATATTGTTGCTGTTACCGGTGACGGAGTTAATGACGCCCCGGCTCTGCGTGCGGCCCACCTTGGCGTGGCGATGGGTGAAACCGGAACAGATGTAGCGCGTGAGGCCTCTGATATGGTGCTTTCAGATGATAACTTCGCCACGATAACGGCTGCGATCGAGGAGGGCCGGATTGTTTTTTCAAACATCAGGAAAGTTACGTTCTTTCTGCTTTCGACGGCTGCAGGAGAGATGATCGTGATCCTGGCGGCCGTTATAATGAATTGGCCGCTGCCGTTTGTAGCTGTTCAGATTTTATGGATAAACCTTGTGACCAATGGCCTGCAGGATGTGGCACTTGCATTTGAACCCGGTGAAAAAGGAATTATCAACCGGAAACCGAGGCCGGTAAAGGAAGGGATTTTAACGGGCAGACTTGTAGGACGCCTTGGCGGCGTTGGCCTTGTGCTGGCAGCAGGAACTGCCTGGATGTTCTGGTGGACGATGGAAGAGACCGGAGGCAATCTCGAGGTAGCCCGGACAGTGGCGATGACTCAGATGGTAGTTTTTCAATTTTTTCATGTCTTTAATTGCAGATCGCTGGATCGCAGTATTTTTAGCGTTAACTTTTTTTCCAATAAGTTTCTGTTTCTTAGTGTCAGTGCTGCACTACTGGCTCATTTGGCAGTTCTGCAATTTGGGTTTCTGCAGACGATATTTAAAACGGTGCCGCTCACTACAGAACAGTGGCTGATGATTGTTTTGGTTGGTACTCTGGTTATCATTGGCGGTGAAATTGACAAAGTGGTAAACCGGTGGAGGAAAAATTTTATTGGATGACCCGGAGCGTTTTAGAATCAGAGCTGTTATTCCGGAATTTTCATCTCGTGTAAACAGCCATCAAAAGAAAAGCCCGCCAAACAAAATTTGGCAGGCCATTTCTCTCTCTCGTAATTGATGTGAATTGGGTCGATACTACCGTTCTTATTTAGCCTTGAATTTCCGGGGAGTAAATAATAGATGTTGTTTCTCAATCCCGGTTTTTAAAGCGAAACAGCTCACACGACACTTTCGATATCAGTAAAAAAATTGAACCGGAGCACATTCAACAGGCGCTTAGATAGTAAGTAACTGCCAACATCCGGCGGTCAGTTTTTCCGTAAGATCTAATGATCACCGAGATGAAACATTAAACTGTGCTCTCGAATTCTTTCTCCAGTATGTTAAAAGCCTCTGAGATAGTATAACTACAATTAAACTATATTCTTGTAAGGCTATTCAGTTTCTGTTGTAGGAAAAGTTTGACAGCTGAATTCGGTTTTAGTCGCAGGCCCTTGTCTTGACCGCATCAACCTGCTTTCAAACCGTAAAGAAGTTTACCGATTATTAAAAAAGGGATCTACAGAAAAGTTTGTGGGTAAGTAGATGAGGTTGTTTGTTCAGCGACCTGGCAGTGGCCACGCGTGCGAGTTTTATCTTTACAATTTTTCTTTGCTGTTCGCGCGGGCTCCTGCAAGAGTCGCGATTGCCGGCTCTTATTTTTTTGTAGTAACAGATATCCTCTCCAATTCACAACTCTGGCAGGAACTTCGCTTCGCCACGTACTCTTCCAGGTTGTTTTGTTCAGCACCATGTTACATTTTAATAAGATTCAACAGGGTAAATACACTACAAAAGGGATCGCTGACCATTGAGATTTTTCGAATTACTACTCTGTTTTACTTTGGAACATAAGACCTCTGCCCACAAACTTTCCTTTAGATCCACAAAAATAACGTGGAAATTATACAGCTGCGATGACGAACTATTTGATAAGCTGCATAAGAGATTTCCCTACTATAAGGTAGGGACAGGTCTTACGTAGATATTTTCAGGAATTGAATACATTACAATCGATGATATAAAATGATGGAGTGTAATGGAAGCTCATATCTACCTTGAAGCAGAAATTCCGATGGTGGGATCTGCAACAGATTTCACATACAAATGGTGTGTCAATATGGGACTTCAGCCCGATGAAGCGGCGAGAATGGCGCTGGCAGCGGATGAAATCCTTTCAGACATTGTTCTGTACGCCTACCCGGAAGAAGCAGGCTATATCGAGATATGGTACCAGTATTCGTTTTCTGAAATTGAAATAATTATTCAGGAAAACGGAGAGCCGTTCGATCCCGGTAAATATCTCTACAGCCTGGAAAAGGCGATGAATGAAAACAACTTTGACGGTGCATCGCAGGAAATCGTCCGTAAAATGACAGATCAGTTTCTCTTTCTGAACCGGGGAAAAGATGGCAAAGAATTTCGGCTGATGAAGCGATTTGTTTCTGATGATATTCGTAAAACAGTAGGTAAAGGTAATGAGATAGCAGATGCGGATCACCCAGGAAATGTGGCAAATCAATATCTTATTACGCCTTTCACAAGTGAAGATGCAGAGGATATTGCAAAACTAATTTACAGATCGTACAGCTACACCTATTCAAAAGAGGAGCTCTATTTTCCAAAACGCATTGAAATGGCAATCCGCCATAACTACAAGTTCGGAACCATTGTAAGAACTGAGTCCGACGTGCCGGCCGGTTACTTTGCTGTTTTGATGAGTACCGATTCCCTGATCGGTGAAGTGGGAGAAGCCGTGGTATCACCGACCCACCGCAACCGCGGCCTGATGAAGCGAATGATGAATAAATTAATAGAAATGAGCCGGGAAAGAGGGCTTTTAGGGTTATTTGGTGAAGCAGTAACCGTTCATACATTCAGCCAAAAAGTGAATGAAACGTATGGATTTAAAAGTACGGCACTTGTAATTACGTCATCTCAAAAAAGAGTTTTTAAAGGGTTGAAAACGGAGCCTTCCGATATAATGAGCGTTGTCGTAGAGTTTCTGCCGCTTTCTTCACGCCGGCGTAAACCGGTCATACTTCCAGACACGTATTCCGATCTGTTAACCGAAATATACAGACAGTTCAGAACGGTGCCGGCCGAAACGTCAGAGGCTAATACGTCGCAAAAAGAACATGAGGGTACCAATTTGGATTTAAATATCAATTATGAAAAAGAATCTGCGCTGATCATTGTACGAGATGTTGGTACTGCATTTGAAGCGAGCTGCAACCGGATGCTTCGAAGCATTGAAGATGTAAAACTTTTGGCAGTTTACATCGACCTGCCGTTAAATCAACCGCGAACAGACTCAGCCATTCAGTGGCTTAAAGAGAAGGAATTTATTCTGGCAGGGTTGATGCCATTATTTCACAAAGAGACCGACTATCTGAGGATGCAGAAAATCCGTGTTCCGGTAGATTTTAGTCTTATCCAGACGCACTCAGACATTGCCGGCAAAATTAAAGATAGAATTCAACTTGAATACAATGCACTACACAAAGAAAAAGGAGAGGCTTGAAGTTGTGCTGTCAGGTGATTTTAATCTGAAAGCCGTTCGGGTGATCAAAGAGTTGCTTGATGACCGAAAAGCATTGGCCGTTGATCTTACGAATTCGCGCTTTGTAAACAGCAAGGCCATCATTTTCCTGCATAAACTTATGACCGGCAAACCCGCTGTAGATGTTAGACTTAAAAATCCGCCCAAAGTTTTCTTTGAACTTCTAACTACCCTGCAACTTCACAAAGTATGGGAACTGGATAATATCATTGAACCCTAAATAATCAGCATCATGGATAATAAAGGCCCGATTCTTACAACTCTTAATCTTGAATTTTCTGTATGGGAGCAGGTCTTTACTGTACATCCGCTGGTTATTGTGGGGTCAGTAAATTCCGATTCGACTTCAAATTTTGCCCCCAAACACATGGCATTCCCGCTTGGATGGGATAATTACTTTGGATTTGTGTGCACCCCAAACCATCAAACCTATCAAAACATCAAAAAGACAGGTGAATTTACAGTTACGTATCCAAAACCTGACCAGCTGGTACTTACCAGCTTAACGGCCACACCGAGACGCGATGACTATACGAAGCCGGGGCTGGAGTCGGTTGAGACATTTGAGGCACTGGAGGTGGAAGGGAATTTTATAAAAGACGGGTATATATTTCTCGAGTGCAGGCTGAAAAATATTGTGGACGGGTTTGGTGAAAACAGCCTTATTCTCTCAGAGATTGTGTGTGCCAGGGCGTGGAGTGATGTCATAAAGAACCCATCTCATTCAGATAACGAAGCGATATATAACCACCCTCAACTCGCATATATCTCTCCGGGCCGTTTTGCTGTAATTGATGAAACGCAGGCGTTTCCTTTTCCTGATAATTTTAAGAAATGAGATATGATCAAAAGTTTTGACGTAGTAAACGTTATGGATGAGTGTGGAGCTCTGGAAAAAAAATTTATCAGTCTGCTGGGACAGCTGGTAAAAAATGAAACCCCGCCCGCCAAACCGGGATCGCACAAGAAGCTATTTTCAATTTTGGAAAATGAGCTTCAGTTGCTCGATTACGACACGGAAATTTTGCCCGGTAAAAAAAGCGGCGGCCAGCTTTATGCCCGTCCCTCTAAACGGAATGGTGGCTGTTATCAGATGCTGCTTGGCCATGTAGATACGGTATGGCCAGAAGGCACGCTCAAGAAAATGCCGTTTCAGCGGGATGATAATGTGTTAACAGGACCCGGAATCTACGACATGAAAGCCGGCATTGTGATGATGATTTTAGCTCTCCGGCTGATCAGAGACCTTGGCTTGAAACCGGACGTGGCTCCTGTTCTGTTTATTAATTCGGATGAAGAGACAGGAAGCAGGGATTCTGCCGAAAGGATAAAAAATATGGCCCGTGCGATGACCAGGGTATACGTGCTGGAGCCTTCACTGGACCCTGACGGCAAACTGAAAACCCGAAGGAAAGGTGTTGGACATTTCGAAGTGAAAATTCAGGGCGTCTCTTCTCATGCAGGTATTGAGCCTGAAAAGGGGAGAAGTGCTATAGTGGAACTTTCCTACCTGATTCAGAATTTGAATGCACTGAATGAGCCCGAAAAAGGAATTTCGGTTAATGTGGGCAAAATTGATGGCGGAATCAGTACCAATGTTGTCGCACCTGAAAGCAGTGCTTCAGTAGATGTTCGTGCTCTTACCAAGAAGGATGCAGAAAGGATTGAGCGTGCAATCAAATCGATTGAACCTTCCACTCCGGGAGTAAAGTTGGAGATTTCAGGAGGCTTTAAGCGTCCGCCACTTGTTCAAAACAAACGAAACAGGGACCTTTGGCAGGCTGCGCTATACATTGGAAATGAGCTGGGTATAGATCTTACTGAAGGAACTTCTGGGGGTGGATCCGATGGCAGCTACACAAGTTTGTATACAGCTACGCTCGATGGACTTGGTGCGGTGGGCGACGGGGCTCACAGCCCCACCGAAATGGTACTTCTCGAAGAAACACTCCGGCGAATAGCTTTGCTTGTGAACCTGCTTCTGCTGCCGGATAATCGGTAAGGAGGATGGCCAAAAAAGCAATCAGGGTTGAGTTGTTTTATATCTGAATTGCGCAAGTATGCCAGCAATTCGTACGGCAAGGGCACTATCGTACACTCAGGTAATTATCTTAAAAGCAACATAGTGCACAGTAAAAGATCACCGAAAAACTATTTCTCAATTTTGGGTGTAGCAATTTCGATCTCAAGTAAAATAGTATCAATAGGATGAATTATTTCATTAAACCGCTTCTTTGATAATTCAGGTTAAAAGACAGCAAGGTTGGCTTCTGCTTCTGCCTCCGTCACTTTCCGTATAACGCCGATTACACTATCGGGCACTACGGAAATTGAATCGATACCACACTCTACGAGGAATTTTGCGTAATCGGCATTATCGCTCGGCGCCTGCCCGCAGAAACCTATTTCAATGCCCGCTTTATGCGCACGTTCAATCACTTCCCTGATGGCTGTTTTTACAGCCAGATTGCTCTCATCAAAAAGATGGGCCATTTTAGCTGAGTCACGGTCTACACCCAGAATCAGCTGTGTGAGGTCATTAGACCCAATAGAGAAGCCATCAAAGTATTCCGCAAATTGCGTGGCAAGAATGTAGTTTGATGGGATTTCGCACATCATGTATACCTTAAGGCCGTTGACACCGCGTTTCAAGCCACTTTCCTCCATTATCTGTAGTACTTTTTTCGCCTCGCCGAGAGTTCTGCAGAAGGGGATCATCACTATGACGTTGTCCAATCCTATGGTCTCCCGAACCTTTTTAAGGGCGCGGCACTCCAGTTCAAACCCCTCGCTGTATCCCTCACTGTAGTAGCGTGATGCGCCGCGCCAACCCAGCATCGGGTTTTCTTCATGGGGTTCAAAATATTTACCTCCGATCAGTCCGGCATACTCGTTGCTTTTAAAATCACTGGTTCGGACAATTACCGGATCGGGATATCGGGAGGCTGCAATTTTTGAAATACCACTCGCCAGTTTGTCTATGAAATACTTTTTCAAGTTGGGATACCCTGCAGTCATCCTTCTGATTTTGCGAAACTCTTCTTCATCGGTAACCCGCTCCGGATGAACCAGGGCCATCGGGTGAATTCGGATATGATTACTAATAATAAACTCTATCCTGGCAAGTCCGATCCCTTTTACAGGCATTTTCCACCACTTAAAAGCTGATTCAGGTGTGGCGAGGTTCAGCATTATATTTGTTTTAGTCTCTGGAAATTCGCCGGTATCAATCTCTTCAACGTTGAATTCAAGAAGGCCGGGATAGACCTTGCCGGTATCGCCCTCTGCACTCGAAATTGTAATCTCCTGTCCATTTTTGAGCTGCTTGGTCGCTAAAGTTGTTCCCACAACTGCAGGGATACCGAGTTCACGGCTTACAATAGCTGCGTGACACGTTCGCCCTCCATAATCTGTGACAATTCCGGCCGCATTTTTTAAAGCCGGTATCCAGTCCGGTTCCGTCATTGCCGTCACAAGAATTGTGGTCTCGTCAATTCCGGTAAGATCTGTGGTGTCGTTAACTAATTTCACGACTCCATTAACGATTGAGCTGCCAATGCTGAGTCCGGTTAACAGTGGAACAGGTGTTTCAGCGGCTAATGTGTAACTTTTAAAGGTGAGGTCACCGTTGCGCGAATGAATGGTTTCCGGCCGGGCCTGAACGATAAAGAGTTCGTTTGTATAGTCATCTTTTACCCATTCAATATCCATTGCCCGCTTGTAATGGTTTTCTATAATCAGGCCCCATCTGGCCAGTTTCAGTATTTCATCATCTGTTAAAACAAATGATTGTCGTTCATCAAGCGAAGTCGTTACATTTTCGGTGCTATTGCCCTCATCGGTTGAATAGATCATTTTTAGTTCCTTTGATCCCAGAACTTTTTCCAGAATCGGCGTTTTACCCAGATCGGTGAGGTGGGGTTTAAACACATAAAATTGATCGGGTGTTACGGTGCCTTTCACAACATTTTCTCCCAGCCCCCAGGATCCGTTAATCATGATTACGTTAGGAAATCCGCTTTCTGTATCAACAGTAAACATCACGCCGGCTGATGTGTTGTCGGCACGAATCATTTTCTGAACGCCGATTGAAAGAGCTACTTCGAGATGATCGAAGCCCATCTTTTCCCGATACACGATGGCGCGGTTGGTGAAGAGCGACGCATAGCACTTTTTGCAGGCATCAATCAAGCTATCGATGCCATTAATGTTCAAGAATGTTTCTTGTTGGCCTGCAAAGCTGGCGTTCGGGAGATCTTCGGCTGTTGCGCTGCTCCGGACGGCTACTTCCACCAGATGCTTTTCCGGATGGGTTTTCCCGTTTTGAATAAAATTGCTGCTCAGTTCGATGTACGCCTGCCGGATGCTATCGGCTAATACGATTGGAAAGGTACTGTTGGTAAAAAGCTTCCGGATGCCCCGGCCCGCATCATCAAGCGTTATTTTATTTTGGTGGTACTGGTCAAGGAAGTGACGGATTTTATCCTCAAGCTTATTAGATTTCAAAAACAACCGATAGCCATCTGCAGTAGTCGCAAAGCCGTCGGGAATATTTACTCCCTTTTCAGTAAGGTGAGAAAGCATTTCACCAAGAGAGGCATTTTTACCTCCCACTTTGGGTACATCACCAAGGTTCATATTCCGGAAGCGAATGATATAAGATGATTCTATCGAGTTCATGACTATTCAGTTTTTATTGTGATTGTGGATCCAGCTATAAAAGTTGAATGCTATCATTTTAATCAAACTCAGTTCGCAAACAGGTTGCGAAGGGCAGCCCATAATTTTATAGAAGACCAGCGCTGTAGTTAATTTACCCTGTAGTTTAAGACGTTAAAAAGCCCCGAATCAATTGTCGCGTCTATAATCAGATTCACCGACAGAATCCCTGCCGGTGAATCCTTTATAAAAATCTCAGCTTATTTTGATTTCTTTTGGTTTTTTGGCTTCAGTTTTAGGAATCACAAGCTTCAGAACACCATTGTTAAAACTTGCCTGTATACTTTCTTCCTTAATCTTTTCAGGGAGAGTAAACGATCGGTAGAATTTTCCCTGATACCGTTCTCGGCGGATATGATCTTTCTTTTCAACCTTTTCTTCCATTTTACGTTCGCCGGTAATGGTGATTCGGCCATCCTGGAAATTCACTTTGATATCCTTCTTCTCCATTCCGGGGATATCCAAATGAAGCAGATATTCATTTTCATCTTCAGTGATGTCTGCACTTGGAGCCCATGTAGCCAAAGCTTTACCTCCGTTGTCATGGTGTAATGAAAATGGCACGAGATCATCAAAAAAATGATCCATTTCTCTTCTTAAGGTTTCCAGCGTGCCGGGCTCTCCGGTTCTTTTTGTCAGATTCATAATATTTACCTCTTGTATTTTGATGGTCATTTTTGGGGCATGGTCCCCCTTTCTATATTTAAGAAACGAATAAATAGTGGGATGTTATGGAGCCTTAGTACGACAACTGTTGTAGTAGATGGGACTCCTTAGGTATTGGAGTTTTCCCTACACTTTTGAAGCTTCTGTTTTTTGAGGGTGACAAAAGCAAAGGATGTCATCATCATTTAAACCAGAAGAACGTTTGCTATACGTCAGTCCGTGGGGGGAGCAATCAGTATCAAATATGGAGAGTGACAGAGCTATTCCTGCTTACATTTTCAGAAATAGAAGAGTTTACAGCAAATTGGATTAAACTTCGCTCTCGTTCTCCACCCATTTCACTGCGTGAAAAACCAGGTCCGTCGAATTTTTAAAATTCATTTTATCTTTGATGCGCGACCGATAGGTCTCAATTGTTTTTACCGCCAGGTGAAGCTGTTCAGCTATTTCGTTATTGCTTTTCCCCTTTCCAATAAGTTCATAAACTTCCAGCTCTCTGTCACTCAGAATATCAACAGGCGTTTCGAACGCATTTTTTTTACCCGACATGGCATTCATCAATAGCTTTTCGCTAATGTCTTCACTCACATAAATGCCGCCATTCAGTACTTTTCTAACAGCTTTGATGAGTGTATCGCAGGACTCAAATTTCATGATGTATCCCTTGGCTCCGGCTCGTAGCGCTCTTTCTGCATACAGAGATTCTTCATGGCGGGAAATAACCAGTATTTTTTGGTCTGAATTCTGAAATATCAAATTTTTCACCAGTTCGATACCATTCATACCGGGCAGTGATATATCCACAAGAAGCAGATCCGGCTGATATTTTTTAACGGCAAGCTCAGTCTCCTCAGCTCGTTCAAGCTCTGCAACAACCTCCAAACCTTGTTCTGATTCCAATGTTTCGACCAGGCCTTTTCTTACGAGAGGATGATCGTCTATAATTATGATTTTTTTTGACAGCGGATTGCCCATATTAAGTGACGTTACAGGTTCATATTTCAGCCGATTTAATTCTTATTCATACGTACACTAAACAAGGTGGTGCCGGTTTTTGGGAATGATACAACGTACTCGGGTACAGTTGTCCTCAGTTCGAGACAGTTCCAGAATACCCCCCATAACGCGGGCGCGATGTTTCATGATTTTCAAGCCGGCGCCCTGTTCAGATTGATTTAACTCGTTTTTATCAAATCCTTTTCCATCATCATCCACAATGAGCGATGTGTAAAGTTCATCTGATGATAGCCGGACGGTAATAGTAGTTGGTTCCCCGTGTTTAATGGCGTTGTTTATAGATTCCTGCGCGATTCTATAAAGGTTTTGAGCCATATCATTTTGCTCAAATTCTACTGCATCCGCTTCTTCAAACCGGCATCGGATATCAGACATGCGGCTCACCCGTTTACAAAGGTTCTCAATCGCCCGGCTCAATCCTCTCTCTTTGAGGTCGGCCTGTACTATGTTTCGGGAGAGGTTTCGGGTGTATTCATCTGCTTTTCTTACAAGATCGGAAATTTCCTTTACCTCGTCAGCTCCCGGAAGTGCGTTGGCTTCCAGTTTTCGGTACAGTATTTCAGAGAGCATTCTGATCCCGGTCAGCATTTGACCAAGATCATCGTGCAGCTCCCGCCCAATCTGAATTCGCTCCTCATTGCCAATGCTCAAAATACGCCTCTCGAGCTTTCTGCGTTCAGTTAGGTCCCTGATGATCCCTGCATATACACGAGTTCCCTCCAGTATGACTTTGCTCGCAGATAGTTCAATCGGAAAAATAGTACCGTCCTTTTTTAAACCATCGATCTCCTTGCTTATACCGGTATCTGCTTGTCCATCATCTTTAAAATAATTGGAGAGATAGTTTTTGTCGTTACTGTTTATGGGAAAGGATACGAGTTTACCCATGTTTTTTCCTATCAACTCCTTTTCCTTGTATCCGAACATCTTCAGAGCTGAGCGATTTGCAGATTTTATGCTTCCGATCCTGTCAATTGTAATCATGGCATCAATACTGGCATCAAAAATGGCCTGGCTAATAGCTTGATTTTTTTTTAGCCGGCTGCTTATATACTTCAGTTTTTCGATGTCACAAATGCTAATCACACAAAATGCGGTTTTTCCCTCAGCAGTGTTCATAATAGAAGACTTGACATCGAGCCAGATGCATGAATTGTTTTTCTGTTTAGCATGCAACCGGCCATAGAAATTTTTTTCAGTTGTCCATCTTTCCAGAATTTCTTTGAAAGACTGCTCTTGTTCCTCAGCATAGAGCAAGCTCAGCGGTTTACCAATCAACTCATCTTCCTTATAGCCCAACATGTTTTCACTGGCGTGGTTAATGAATATAATACGACCCCGCAGGTCAGTGATGATGACACCGTGAAGAACACTCTCAAAGATTTGATACTGATCGAATCCACTTTCGTATTCCATCTTACATCTGCAGTTTGAAGTAACCGTTAAAATGTTCTGTTTTTTTAAATGCTCTTAGAGATCACTTTTAAAATCGAACTCTTAACTAGATTTCTTTTCTCTTGTATTATTATTTTATCTCTAATTATAGTTAATATCAATAAGTCATTGATATAAAACGGAGAGTTTTAATCCCATTTTCGCGGTAATTGTTATTGTTATTGTTGTGTTGTACTGGTTAGTTTCGTGTTAATCCGGATTTTTCACGCTGAGGTGTGTATGAGTACCATAACGTGTTCAAATTAATGTATGTACGTTTTTAATCTTATAGCTCAACTTTGGGTGTAGATTATTTGGTGTATAATTCATGTTGAATAATTGGGGCCAAACATGGTGCGCATTTTTTAATTCTGAAGTTTTGGTGTCTCCCAATTTGGTATTTCATCAAAAGATCTGACAACCTCCTTTAGTATGTTCCAGTCCGTATAAATATAAACCTGAGATGTATCGGTAGTACCTCCAAAGCGTATGCTGATCATCCCCATCATACGCGTCCAGAGACGGTTTTTGTCCGTGGCCTATGTCTCGCAAGCCGGCCGGATATGCTGGAAGAAAGTATTCAACATCCTTTATCTTTATACGAATGATTGCAATCTGCAGGCGGAGTGCAGATCGGTTACCGTAACTCTGTAGTTAGCTGCTAAACAGTTTTACTCTTTGTGATTCGCTCAACGGTCACTTCATAATATAGCTGGTTGCCTGTGAAGTCAACGTGCCCTTCAACCACACGGAGATGCTCACCGGGGAGGAATGGCAGCTTTAGATCAGGT
>Ga0136596_1000380_pt1 | contig 22768 bp, 20 predicted proteins | sample AntRauTorcE11897_FD_101387 | JGI IMG/M metagenome (GOLD analysis project Ga0136596, IMG submission 101387) | Saline lake microbial communities from Rauer Islands, Antarctica - Metagenome Torckler E11 #897 | ecosystem: Environmental > Aquatic > Non-marine Saline and Alkaline > Saline | place... | reverse complement strand
CGAATTAGGCAACCTCACCTGTGGTCCCGACGCCGATAACCAAAGTAGCCTAACCAACGACCAGGTTGACGTCGAAAACGGCGAGACTGTAGTTTGTATCTTCACTAACGACGACATCGCGCCGCGACTGACTATTCAGAAATGGACCAACGCAAACGATAGCCAAATAGAATTCGACTTCGAACTTGAAAACGACGACTTCAACCCAGATTTCAAGCTATCAAACGGTGGCGAACAGAAATACTCTAATCAGCTAAGCGCAGGTGAAATCACTATCACTGAAACAGTTCCAGCTGGCTGGAACCAAAATGTAACGATCAGCTGTACAAATGTCGATGAAACCCAAGACGGTGCCTCAGTCGACTTCACAATTAGCCTCGACCAGGATGTGCTCTGTGTCTTCAATAACACTGAACTTGGCACAATCATCGTCAGCAAGCTAACTGACACCATCGATCAAGACCCAGGCCAGGTGTTTGAATTCACTAGCGAAACTGACGCCCTGAACGGCGAACTGACTTCGGATGAATCATTCGATACAAATGACAGCAACGACTACCGAACACTTGAGTCTGGCGACTACTCTGTAACTGAAAGTGAACTCGAAGGCTGGGACTTAACTAACCTAACCTGTGACGGTGAGGAATTCGACGAAGACGACATTGCTAACCGTACGGCAAGTATCAACTTGTCAGCGGGTGAAGTCGTGGAATGTATCTTCACAAACACCGAACGTGGTAATGTGAGTGTCACCAAGTTCAATGATCTCTACTTAGATGGACTATACGACGAACAAGTTCGTGAAGGCCAGGATATCGCCGACCCTACCCTATCTGACTGGACGATTAGACTTAATGGTGATTCGTTAGTAACAGACGAGAACGGGCAAGTGAAATTTGAGAACGTCAAACCTGGTAGTCATTTCTTAAGCGAAGACCATCAAGAAGGCTGGACACAGTCAATTGTCTACTGTGCAAACCAAGACAATGTAACTCCAAACCTGAGTATCGACGAGCTCATCAGACTGAGTAATCTCTCTTTAAATCCTGGCCAAGAACTCGAATGCTTCATAGGTAACTACCAACAGCCAATCCTAAATTTGGCTAAATCAAACAACCAAGCATCGCCTCAACAAATTGGTGAAACAGTGATCTACACCCTAACAGTCAGTGTGCCAGCAGAAAACAGCGGATCGGCGTTCAACACGACTGTAACCGACTTACCACCTAATGGATTTACATATATTCCTGGTAGCTGGACTGCTAATTCATCAGTTCGTGGTGATTTGAAGGCTCTAGGCACTACCACTGAACCAACATATGCATCACCTGGCGAATGGCAACTCGGTACAATGCTCCCCGGAGAAGTCGTAATCCTAACCTACGCAACGCTGATATCGAGCATTGTTGAACCAGGAGATTACCCTGACTTTGCATATGCTACAGCAGCAGCAACACCTGACGCAGAGGTCAACAGCATCTTTAGCAATGTTGATGATGGAGCAAGTGACCCGTTTGTTGCTACATCAGCAACTGTTATAGAGCCAACTGAAGTCGATGCGGAATTTAGCGCTCCTGAAGTACTTGGAGTATCTATTACACGACTACCAGCGACTGGATTCAGCCCTATACAAGAAACATTGATTCTTATGGCTCTAACCTCAGTAGCGTACGTACTGTACGACAGACGGCGCTCAAACGCATTGAAAGGAACAAAATAATGTTTAAGGATATAACTCTTCGTACCACCAAAGTCATGATAGCTACACTCATAGCTACGGTAATGATCGTGGCAGGTGTTAGTGCAGCTCACTTCTGGCGGGTAGACATCAACACTCCATATTCTACAACTGGAGGCTTCACCAACAACACTACTGCTAATGTTGAGTACAAGGTACTATCAACCTCGAATGATAGTAGTGATGAATATAGTATTGATGTGAAACGAAATGGCGCAATTGAAGCTTCTGGAATTATCGCTGCCGGCGGTGATTCTGATCAAATTGCTATCAGCCTTCCGAGCGACGGCGAACACAAGCTACAAATAGTTGCAACAAGTACGCTGGATAGCTCGAACAAGTCATCAAAGATAGTCACCGTCACACGCGACACCGTAGCTCCTGCAGCTCCTGAATACGGTTCAAGCACGCAGTCTGGTTCGACGTTCAAAGTGAGCTTTGAAGCTCCATCTGATGCAACACAAGCAATCATCTATGCGAGTAAAAACTCAACATTCACCGCTAACTCTCAAACAGAAGTTGGACGAATAAATGTCACAGGTACGCAGCCACAGTCATTTACCTATACTGCCAGCGACAGCGATAAGCGTTTCCACGCAGTCCAAGTAGTAGACAAAGCCGGTAATGCGTCACCACTCGTTGGCGACAGCGAAACAGTAATTCAGAACCGAACAGTCACTACAGCTACACAGAGTTCGGACGGCACCACTGCAACAACTACTTTTAACGCTCAAGACACAGACGCCACAGGAGAAGTACCGACAGATACTGACGGAAATGATGATCAAATTGAAGTACTCGGTGTTCAAGACAACGACGAAAATAGCGACACAAACGAAGGCAACGAACCTTCTGACGACGAAGCAGCAGAAAGTGAAAATAGCATAATCAATTGGCTTACTTCACTGACTGGTATCATCACAGTTGCTCTTGGCCTAGGTGTTCTCTACCTCTTGTTTAAACGTGGCATATTCCAAAAGAATAATCCATTTAAAAAGTAATATAAACTATACAAAAACTACATATTATCTGGTATAATTAAGGTACAAAAGTTGGCAGGCTTTGAAGTGTAATCTGTATATGGTCGCTTGGATTACATGGAGCTAGTAGCGAAACCGGGTCAATCCCCTTAAATAGCCTCTTTTGAACACATAAACCTATGGTTTTTGTGTTTTCACAATTAATAAGTGCAGACAATGACGCGTATTTCTTATTTGGTCGCTTGAAATACGTCGAGTCAGTAGCGAAACCGGGCACTATTCTATGTTTAAGTACATTTTTTAGTACGGTTTTTTCTATTTGGAATTTGTTTGCACCCACTCGAAAGAGAGGCAAGCAATGTTGCTACGAACCTTTAAGCCAATTATTAAAGTTGGGTTTGTTGCATTAGCGATTATGACGCTACTGATGCCGATTCAGGCTTATGCATTAAGCGTGAGTGCTAGCGACATATACAGTTCAACCAATAGCTACCGTGCCAGTTTAGGAAAATCCTCGTTAACTCGTAGTTCTCAGCTCGAAACTGCTGCACGCAACAAAGCTAATGACATGTTCGCTAAACAATATTGGTCTCATTATGGTCCGGACGGTTCGACACCATGGTCATTTATCGCAGCTACTGGCTATGAATACACAGCAGCAGGAGAAAACTTAGCTCAAGGCGCTAGTAGTGGTAGTCAGGTAGTAGAGGCCTGGAGAGCTAGCCCCGGACACGATGAAAATTTACGCGGCGACTACAACCAAGTTGGTATTGCAGTAGCTTACGGGACATTGAACGGTGTTGAAACAAATATTACGGTCGCCATGTACGCCCTTAATACTACAACGCCAGCGCCAGCGCCTTCTCCAGATCCTACACCAGAACCTGTAGCAAGGGCTCCTGAAACACCTACAGCGACTAATCAGGCGCAATCAGCGCCGACATCAGTTCTAGATGCAGACGATCCATCCGACAAGACTACAGATGACGGCGACCAAGATAAGCTAGACAAAGCTGAGGCCACAGACAGTGATGGCGACCTTCAAGACGAGCAAGACAGCTCAGACAACAACGACGCTATAGACAACATCAGAGATACCCGATATATGGAAAATAACTCTGAAGACGACCTCAATAACAGGTGGATTGCGTTTATTGTTATCGCGCTGGCCGGTACAACAAACTACTATATGCACACACCAAACGCAGAACAACGAGAACGCAAATAGCCTCGAAGCCTATTGCTTATCTGTGCGAGTCTGGGCCTGCTGCTCGCGCCAGGCGGCGATCTTGGCGTGGTGACCACTGAGCAACACATCAGGTACTTTCACTCCTCTAAACTCCTCTGGGCGGGTGTACTGCGGATATTCCAATGTCTTACCATCACTAAATGATTCTATTTCTGCTGAATTCTCTCCTCCCAATACGCCGGGGATTAATCGCGCAGTCGCATCAATGACCGTTAACGCCGGCAGTTCACCGCCAGTCAGCACATAGTCGCCAATTGACACTTCGACATCAACATAGTCACGGATTCGCTCATCGAACCCTTCATAACGACCACAGACGAAAATAATCTCATCAAAACTTGTTGAGTAGGTTTTAGCTTTAGATTGATCGAATCGCTCTCCGCGCGGCGACATCATCGCTACCAAAGTCTTACCCTGTGCCTGTTCATGAGCAGCTTCAATTGCGCCTACAGCTGGCTCTGGCTTCAGTAACATGCCATCCCCGCCACCATAAGGAGCATCATCGACGGTTTTGCGCTCGCCTAGTCCAAAATCACGAAGATTAATGACATTCAGCTCAATCAAGTCGTCTTTCTGGCCCTTCCACATCATTGACTGATTCATATAGTCAGTAATCATATCTGGAAATAAAGTTATTACAGTAAATTTCATTAGTTATATTTAAGCATATTATAAAAATTATTTTGACTTAGATGATTAGTCTATAATTTATTGTTATTAAAATATCTTGTAAAAAGGGAAAACTCTGTCCAATTGGACAGAGTTTACACATAAATCTCTCGTGTGATTTATGGCTGCAATAGAAACGGTTACATACCTTGTTTCTTTTGTAGCTTAGTGACTATTATAGTTCTAAGTCGTCTAGATCCGCAAGCTCTTTTTTGGTTTGTTCAACTGACTGGCTTGTGGAAGATGTGGAAGACTCGTCATCTTGAGACGCTTCGGTCTCTGTTGTAGATGAATCATCAGTTTCATCATTGTCGCTGCTCATGTGCGCCCATTGGCCTGCACCGCTGCCATTATCAGCTACGTCATCGTTGCTATCATCGCTGTTGTCATCGCTGTTGTCATCGTTGCTGTAATCGTTGCTATCATCGTTTGAGGAAGTGTCCTTAGATGAATTATCGTTGCTGTCGTCATTATTTTTGTTCTTGTCGTAGTCTGGGTCACCATTGTCGATAATTTTTAGATTATATCGAGCACTGTCTTTGGTGCCAAGTGCGCGCAAAAGTGTACGCATACTTTGAGCTGTGTTGCCGCGCTTACCTATTACACGACCGAGGTCGTCTGGGTTTACTGTTAGCTCGAGCAATACGCCTCGTTCGTCGATACTACGGTCGATGTGTACGTCATCAGGCTCGCTGACGATCGATTTTACTACATATTCTATAAATTCTTGATCCATTGTCATGATCAGTCCTTTCGGTATTTGGTTATTAATGTAGTTATATTGTAGCTAATCACGGCTTGTACGTAAATTAGCAACAACTAAATACCTCTGTTATCTTTACATTTAGGGTTTAAGGATTAGGCACTAATGAATGAAACTACATATTTGCTAGCTGCACCATTTATCTTTTTAGGGTTATTTGTTTGAATTTGAGTTTACCGTTACCGCTTCTTAAGCTTGTTCTATATAATATATACAAATATTAATCGATGCATAGTAAAAGCAAATGTGCTGATTGACTATGGAAGTTTAATCAGCAGCGAAGAAAGCTTCTATGCGATAGGAGATGGCTAAACCATAGGATGCGAAACAATGAGGACTAGCAAACTGAACCACCAAGTAGTATTTGTTTGGTTAATGGTGTTTAGTTTAGTCTTTTCAATTATTCCATTTGCGCGCACTGATGCATTAAATGGTTTTATAGACCCGAACGCTGATGGTTCAACCGGCAACTGGAACAGCACTGGCGCAAATTATTCAACAGAAATCGATGAGGCAACCAGGCAGCCAACTGCACCAAACACAACCGATAATATATCCGCTAGCGCTAACAACGGCGGCTCAATCTACCAGAGGATGAATACAATTACTGGTGGAGTAACTAACGTTTCAAAAGTACAGGTTTGGATTTATCATAACGACGGAAATAACGGTCAGATTTCGGTACAACTCTATGATGACAACGAGACTACTACTAGAAGCGCCCAGCAGACGCTTCCGCAAAGCGCTACCAACACCTGGAGTTCGCTAACGTTTAACGTCAACCTGACCCAGGCTCAACTCGGAACATTGTCAGTTCGTTTAACAGCGGGTAAAAATGGTGGAGGATCGCCGGCAACGATTAGAGTACACGCCCTGTATGCGGATGTGACCTATTCAAACGTAGTCAGCACCTTTGAACAGTCGGCCTATCGATTCTTTAACGAAAATAACGGCACTGATGTTGGTGCACCGCTTGCCGCACAAGATACTGCAACAGTTTTAAATGCTGGTGGTGATCCTTTTAGATTGAGAATGTTAGTCCATGTAGCTGATGCTAATTTAGGAATTAACGGCGAAAACTTCAAGCTTCAATACGTAGACAGAGGCACTGGCTCTTGTTCTGCGCCGAGCGGAGGAACACCTGCAACGTATAGTGATGTTACTGGTAGTTCAGTTATCGCCTACGATAACGTTGCTGGTGGTGTTTCGGACGGCGACGCATTAACTGCTAATGCAAACGACCCGACCCACGGCGGAGATGCAACAGACAATCAAACCGTTGAAGAAGCTAATAATTTCACTAACTCACAAACCAGTATCCCACAAGGCGAAGATGGCATGTGGGATTTTGCTCTGATCGACAACAACGCACCAGCAGCAACTACGTACTGTTTCAGGATAGTTAAAGCAGACAACTCTCTACTCGACACATATACAGAGTATCCATCAATTACTACTGGCAACGGAGTTCTTTCGATAGATATAGTCGATAGTCTGGGTACGAGTGTTACATCTCCTTCGACTACACTAGAAACACTCAGTTATTTATTTTTATGCGACAGCTCATCAGGAATATTGGGAGTCGATAGTCAAAGAGTTAGAGTTAGCAATTTTACAGCTAGCCCGTCTTGGTCGCTATCTATAGCAGCCACTGCAGGGAACACTGATTTATGGAACGATGGCGGGACTGAGAACTATGACTTTAACGATCCTAGCGGAACGCCAGCTGGCTGTAGCGACGGAGTAGATACCGATAGTTTTGCAGGACAACTCAGTATTGATCCGTCAGTGGCGACTATTCAACCAAGGGCGGGTTGTACGAGTACAGGGATAAACCTAGGAGCTTCATCGAGTTTTGTTGAAGGAACCAACGATTCAATATCAATTGCTGATGCTGGCAGTAGCACAGAACTGAGCTGTTATTGGGATTTTACAAACATTGATTTAAACCAGCAGATACCGAGTGATCAAGCCGGTGGAAGCTATACTATAAACCTCACTATGACTGTTACTGCAATTTAATCTATTTAGCTAATCAAGGCATATTTAAATTAATATTAGCCAGTTTCTCTGTTAGTTTAAGATTTAAGCCTTAAGTTTTTAATCACTACTAAATGGAACTATAGACCGGTCTGCTATGCGACCGTCTGCAGTGTCGAGCATTCTCGTGTAGTAGTCTCTAAGTAGTCATAAATATTAAAGGTCCATGGGGGTCTTCTTGACTAATACCACCCTCTTCGCACTGTCTCGACTCTATTTTTTCAGTCCTTGCTTCTACCGACTGAAAGCAGTTTGAAAAATCTTGCACTTGTTCATCACGAAGATGCGGATGATGCATGTAGTCTGTTGTTGTACGTGGCGACCTGTTCTCATGCCTACGATTTATTAGAAAATTAAATCAAATTCTCTGTGTTATTTGGAATCTTCTTTAGCTGAACCCTCGTCAGCATTTTTGTTATCCTCTTCTGTTTTGTCTTTTTCTTCGGCATTTGCAGAGTCAGTGCCTTTGTCGGCCTTGTTATCTGCTGTTGTCTCTTTAGTAGATTCTTTGCTTTCAGCTGGTTCTGGTGTAGCTTCGTCTGCGCTATCATCTGCCTTGACCTCACTGTCAGTTGCGTCAGCTTCATCTGAAACATCCTCAGCTGTATCTTTCACCTTCGCTTCAGCTTTTTTTGCAGTTTTTTCTTCCGCTGCAGCTTTGGCTTTCTTGTCTTCATACTCGTGAATAGTTACCCAGTCAGGCAGTTTGATGCCTTGGGCTTTGAATAATTTTGCAGCTGCGTCTGATGGACGCGCACCGCTGCTTAGATATTTTTCTATTTGTTCTGTCTCTAATTCCGCCTCTTTAGTGTGCGGATTGTAGTGGCCGAGATAAGCGACGATTTTACCTGATGTGGGCTGAAAACGATGTTCCTGAGCAATCACACGGTAGTTGCTGACTTTTTTTCGACCGGTTCGTTGCAACCGTAGTGCAAGCATGAAGTCTCCTTTAATTACTAATCTTTACTCTGGAAGTTTACAGATATCGACCTCAGTCGTCAACTGTTGTCGTCTTGATAGTGCTTCAATGCCTCTTCGGCAGCCGCCTGCTGCGCGGACTGCTTTGACGGACCGTCACCTTCACCGCGTAAATTTTTAGCGATGAATACTCCCACCGTAAACGTCTTGTCGTGGTCGGGGCCTTCTTCGTCCATCACCTTGTAGGTTGGCGTATGGCCTTCCTTCGCCTGTGATAGCTCTTGTAGATGACTTTTAGCGTCCTGCCAGCTACCAGTTCGGAGTATTTCTTCGAGAGTGACTAACACCGTGTCGTTGATGAATCGTTCTGCAACTTCATAGCCGGAGTCGATGTACAATGCACCGACTATCGCTTCGTATGCATTGGCGAGCATTTGTTGTTTTGCACGTTCGGCTGCGTTCTTTTCACCCCGACTAAGCCGCATCATGTCAAACGTGCCGAGTTTAGCAGCGGCATCGCCAATAGACTCAGTACGTACTAGTGCGGAGCGCCAGTTCGTCAATACCCCTTCAGGCTGTTGCGGATAATTTATAAATAGATAGTTAGTCGTCACTAACTCCAGTACAGCGTCACCCAAAAATTCCAGTCGTTCGTTGTGTTCGATGCCACGATCGCGCCGTGACTCATTAACCCAACTGCGATGTGTCAGTGCGGTGACCAACAGCGACGGGTCGCTAAATTCATGACCAAGCTTATCGCTCGCAAATCCAGCAAAATCTTTCTGACTCATTTTAGGTTGTTGTTCCTGATTCTTTTCAATGCTAGCAGTATTAATTTTCCGATATCGTCATACTCAATGATATCGAAGGCCTCAGTGGCCGGAAACCACTTAATGCCGTTCATCCAGTCTTCCTTCTGTAGATCTTCTGTGTCGCCAAGCGCTTCAACTAAATACACATGTTGTGAGATTAATACCAAGCTCTGAGCCCTACGATAACGAAATTCGATTTTACCTAACCATGCGTACACATTCATTTCCTGCAAACCAGTTTCCTCAGTAATTTCTCTGCGAGCAGTTTCGTCGGGGCTTTCGCCTTCTTCGATGTGGCCTTTTGCAATCGTCCAGCGATTTTTGGCGTCTTGGATTAGCAAAATTTCGACTTTTCCGTGTTCGTTTTTGCGATAAATAATACCGCCTGACGCCGACTCACGTACTACCTCTGTGATTGAGTTACGTTTAAAAATCTTTTTAGCACCACGAGTTATCGCATTTTGAGATTTTTCCTCGTGATCATCTTGATTCTGGTGGTCGTTAGCCATCTTTACGCTCCTCTTCAAGTTGTTGGAATGCAGTGCCGAGTACGCCGTTTATAAACTTACCTGAGTTGTCACCGCCAAATTCTTTTGCGAGTTCCACCGCTTCGTTGATAATTACCTTCGGTGGCTCTTGTTGGGCAATGTAGAGTTCGAACAAACTAATTCGCAGTACGATTTTATCGACACGTGCAATCTGGTCTACTGGCCAGTCTGGTGCAATTGGTGCGATAATCTCGTCGAGCTTATCCTGGTTTTCTAAGACACCATCAATCAACTCGTGAACGAATTCTTTATCGTCAACCTCGTCTTTAAACTGGTCAAGGTTTCGCTCGACTATCGGCTCGAGTTCGGCTTCACTATCACCATCACGCCTAAAATCATACTCATAGAGCGTTTGGAGTGCGATAATGCGACCGAGGTGGCGATTTGATGCCATAAACTACCTGCCTTTTAATGTACTTACAGCGTTATTTGCTGTCTGATTTTTTAGTTGTCTTTTTCTTTGACCCTGTTGATTTACTAGTCTTTTTTGACGAGGTCGTAGCGGTTTTAGACTTTTCGTCATTCTTGTTGCGCTTGGTTGATTGCTTGTTGGTGGTGTGCACCTTGACCGGTGAGGTCTTGTTCACTCGACGTGCAAGCTTCAAACGATGGTGTGAGCGACGATTCTTAGTTCGGCGCTTTGTCATGCGCTTCTTTGGTTCTGGCATATGCGGCTCCTATTTTACTTGTTCTTAATTTAGAGTATAGGCAAGCTGGTATCTGATTACAAGGGGTGAACGAAAATCAGACTACGACGAAGTTTATCAGTTTGTCTGCTACGAATATAGTCTTTTTGAGCTCGCCGTCAGTTAGGTAGCCAGCGATTTTATCGTCTTTGGAGACTTCTTCGACGACTCCAGACTCACTTGCACCACTCTCAAACGTAAACTCTCCACGGAGCTTGCCGTTAATCTGAACTACAATCGTTACTAGTTCTTGTTTGACTAATTCTGGATCCCACTCTGGCCAAGTATCAATGTGGATTGACTGTTCGTGTCCGAGTCGCTGCCATAGCTCTTCGGTAATGTGTGGCGCAAACGGCGCCAGTAAGCTTAACGACAGCTCTATCGCAGTTCGCCAGGTCTGTGGTGCGTGATTAAACGGCAGCTTTTTTACATAATCACGTAGTTGATTATTAAGCTTCATCTGGGCAGCGATGGCGGTGTTGTAGTCAATATTTTCGATATCAGTCGTGACTTTCTTTATCGCACGGTGAACATCAGACAAAATCGCTGCTTCGAGTTCGCCGTCGCTTCCGTCATGTGTAGCCGAATTGTTAGCTGCGTTAATAAAATCATTCACGAAGTCCCAAACACGGCCCAAATAGCGAAACGTACCAGGCACTCCTTGTGGACTCCATTTCACCCACTGATCAAGTGGCCCAGCAAACATAATGTACAAACGCAGTGAATCGGCACCATAGCCGTCATTGATAATTTCTAATGGGTCGACACCATTACCTTTAGATTTAGAGAACATCGTTCCGTCAGCAGCGGTGACTTTGCCGTTAAACAAAAACCTCTTAAACGGCTCTGGATCGTCAACCAAACCCTGTTTATAGAAGAATCGGGTGATAAACCGCGCATACAGTAAATGGGCTGTAGCGTGGTCGGCGCCATTATAAAAATCAATTGGCATCCATTCTTTGGCGCGCTCAGGATCGAATGCTGCATCTGGATTCTGGGGGTCGAAATAGCGCAACATGTACCAGCTACTACAGATGTAGGTGTCGAGTGTGTCGGTCTCACGCTCTGCTGCGCCGCCGCAATCAGGACACTCTGTGTTTAGCCAATCCTCAGCACGTGCGAGCGCACTGCGTCCATCACCGCTTGGTTGAAAGTCTTCCAGCACAGGCAACTCAATCGGTAGCTGCTCGTCTGACACTAACACTGGACCACAATTATCGCAGTGGACAATCGGGATTGGCGCGCCCCAGTAGCGCTGACGGCTAACAGACCAATCTCGCATGCGGTAGTTGACAGTTTTTTCTGCTGCTTTTTCCCGTGCCAAGTCTTCAACTATTTTGTGTTTTACTTCAGTTGAAGTAAGTCCGTCATAGTCACCGGAATTCGTCAGAGTGCCGTCTCCGGCGTAGACATGATTATTCACACCCATCTGATACACCAACTGATGCAGTTCATCTTCGACCTGCGACTCGACTTGCTTTGCGCTGAGCCACTCAATCTTGAATTTACCTTCTTCCTTGTCAGCTAACGACTGTTCCTGTTGTTCTTCGCTACGCAACCGAAACACATATCCAGTCGCTTCAATCCGTCGAGCCTTATCTTTTGAATGAGCAAAGTAATTGTGGTTGATAATGCCGGTTTTTTTAACTAGTTCAAAATCTGTGTAGCCAGTTTCTTCTGTGATTTCGCGCCGGGCGGCTTCGACTGGGTCTTCACCTTTTTCAACTCCACCACCAACAAATAAATGACCACCATGCTTTTTACCCCAGTTAATACTGAGGTATTGACCGTTATCGTTTTCTAGAACAGCCACAATCGAGCGACGAAACTCAGGGTTTGCCTGTGGTTCACCAGTCTCGGGAATAATCACATTACGAATCGGCAAATCAAACATCTGGGCGAACTCGTAATCGCGTTCATCGTGTGCTGGCACGGCCATAATCGCGCCAGTTCCGTAGCCCATCAATACGTAGTCAGCAATCCAAACAGGAATCTTCTCGTCATTTACTGGGTTAATAGCGTAAGCACCAGTGAAGACACCTGTCTTTTCTTTTTCGGCTTTTTTGCGTTCTAGTTCAGTTTTTGAAATCGCTTCATCGATATATTCACCGACAACATCAGACTGTTCGTCGGTCGTGATTTGATCGACTAACTCATGCTCAGGCGCTAACACCATATACGTTGCACCAAACAAAGTGTCTGGTCGGGTGGTGTAGACATCGATTTTTTCGTCAACATCATCTAACTTAAACGAAATAGTGACCCCGTTAGAACGGCCGATCCAATTGCGCTGAGCAGACTTAACGCTATCGGTCCAATCTAGATCTTCGATTGCCTCCAACAGCTCATCAGCATACTCAGTGATTTTGAAGAACCATTGTTTGACCTCGCGCTGTTCAACGTCCGGTTCGTCAGCACCCTCATGGCGCCAACACTTTCCGTCAATCACCTGTTCATTAGCCAACACTGTCTGACACTGATCACACCACCACTGCTTACGGGCGCTTTGATAGGCCAAACCGTTGCGATACATTTCAGAAAATATCCACTGCGTCCACTTGTAGTACACCGGTTCATGAGTGGCGATTTCTTTCGACCAATCATTACTCCAACCCATCGCTTTATATTGTTCGTGATAGCTCGGAATAATCTCAGCCATACTCTGCTGTGGGCTGACACCTTTTTTAATCGCATAGTTCTCAGCAGGTAAACCAAATGAATCCCAACCTACAGGATGGTAGCTCTCATAACCCTGTTGCCGTTTAAAGCGCGCCATGACTTCACTAATCGTGTAGTTCATAGCATGGCCAATATGAATGCCAGCACCGCTCGGATAATTAAACATGCTCATCGCGATGTATTTGTCGCGATCGCTATCTAAATCAGACTCATACAGGCCTGTTTCATCCCAAATCTTTTGCCACTTAGGCTCTATGTCGGCCGGACGATAATCACTCATTGGTTACTAGTATAACAACATATACTAGTGATGTTGAGAGATGTTTTACTGTAGATTAAATGTGTCGATTGTGCTGTTAGCGTCAAACTGTGTTTGGCTGTCAAAGCTTGGCTGCGGTGCGAACGCTGACCCACCAAACAATGCAGCACTGAAGTCTTGCTGTAGTTCTTCAAAAGGCAGGCTGTCTGCCGGTGACTCAATCACACTCTCGTCGAACTCTGCGGCAGTCATCACGAATTTGAAGTCTCCCTCTCCGTCAGGGTTTTCAAGATTTAATACAAACTGTACGAATTCATCACCATCAAGCCACAACTGAATCTCTAATTGATCGTTGGAGTCTTCATATTCTTCTTTGGCCTCTTTAACAGCTTCGACTAGTTCATCAAAGTCAATTTCGCTACCTTCAAGGTCATTTAATTCATCAACAATTTCGAGATCGGCTGCTTCGACTGCTCGCAGCATTTCGACAATACCGTCGAAATCAGGCGACACCACAAAGCCGTCAGCGCGACTGTCATTGATGTCTTTGCTGTCTAACTCTTCTTCAATAACGACTATACTTGAATCTCTGACGATGTCTGAAAGTTTTTCACGATCACTATCGCTCAGAGTTAAGTCCGGAGCTTGATCGTCGTCCTCTTCTAATTCTTCCAGTTGTTGACTGATATCTATCCACTGATCATGGTAGGTAGTGTAAAGATCATCAAACACCTGCGATTCTGAACCAAGAGTTCCGAGATACTGGTCTACTACTGTTTTATCAACACCGCTAAGCTTGAAGAATGCCTCGTTGACTACGTCTTCATCATCAATAAGCGCTATAAAGTCTACCTGTGGCTGGAAATTAGAGGATAAAGCAATTGCACCCGCCTCGAACGACTCAACACCGAGACTAAAGTAAGCTGCATCTTCATTCACTTGTACGTTGCCAGTTAATTCTGTTGTCGCACCCTGTTCCGGAAGGTTAATATCGAGTCCGAAGGTCGCCGCAATTTGATCCTGATTAAATCCGCTAACAAGCGCTCGTGTTATGCGATTTTCAGGCTGATTATATTGTATAAATGCATACGCACCAGCAGCGAACAACAATACAACGATCGCCGCTACTCCACCCCAAAGTAATTTACTCTTAGACTTTAGCGTAGCGTGTTGGCTGCTAACGGCTGAAGCTGGGTCGCCCATTCGACTAACATCACCAGACGACACAACATTCTGTTGTGGTGCAGTTGGTTGTGGAGCAGTCGGTCGCGGATCAACAACCTTTGGCTGCTCGACGCTACCTTCATTTGATTTGTCAGTATTCGAATTATTTTCGTCCATAGTTTCCTTAATTTATTTATGATTATGCTTCGTTAATATTGTACCAGAAACAATTTGCGAAACCCGAACAGATACAGACGCTACAGTGCAGTCATAATGCGTGAAATCCTAAATTCGATGACACCTCTCACTCAATCGGGTTCTAATTCAAATAACGATTACCAACTTCAGCACCGATAAACAATCGGTGCTGAAGTTGGTGGAGCTACAGGGATTCGAACCCTGGACCTCTTCAATGCCATTGAAGCGCTCTAGCCAGCTGAGCTATAGCCCCATTTACACGGCTATACTGTAGTGACTTTGTGAGTTGTGGTCAATACAAGGAGTTAATCGTTGCTGTTAGCTAAAGTCTACGTAACTGTCATCGCTGTCGGTATAGTTTCTAGCAATTATTGGTTGAGCTCTGGCTGAAGTTCGCCGAGTCGCTCGATAAACTGTTCCTGCGTAATTATTTGGCTTTCTTCGATTGGCTCAACGGTAACTGTTGCGCCTTTTTCTACATAGACTAACGTAATTGCATCAAACTGCGAATTTTGGACCGCTACATCCTCGGCTGTAATCGCTACTAGCTGGCTACCGTCGAGCCACACAATCATATTTGAGTCGTTAATTCGCTCATAGCTTTCACTGACAGATGTCAAGAACTGATCAAACTGCTCATCAGTTACTTCAGTGCCTTCAGGAACGCCGTACGCGCTGAGCAATTCTTTCTGGCCTTCATCTTCTAAGTTATTGAGGTTTTCTTTAACAGTATTAACGTCAATCTTGACTTTGTAGCCAGTCGCTTTGTCTCCGTTAAATTCACGAGTTTTATCGGTTGTGGTTGCATCGATAATGCCTTCTTCCCATGAATCATCAGAAAAGTTCACTGCGCTGATTGTTTGTGCCACATCAATGAACGGCACCTGTCCTGCTGCTGACACCCACACATCGACCACCTTATTGAAATCGTCTTCAGTTACCTCTTGTTCGTCCAAGTCAAGCTGGGCGATAAAAATATCAGAATTCGTGTAACGAGTTAGTGATTGCTGCTTTTCGGGGTCATCATCTTTATTGATAAACACATCAAATGCGAAGTTTAAATCACCATTGATTACTGCCGAATGGGTCGTAAATGACAGTTCATCTTCAACTCGTGCTGCGCCGGTTAACGTACTGGTGTTTTCTCCAGCGCTGCCATCGATTTCGAACTCTACTTCATAACTATCAAGTCGAGTCGCATCACGAAACGCTTCTGCCACACGCTCCGAAGGAGTCAGCGTCAATTGAGTGAAGAATATCCAACTCAGCAGTGCAATTATCCCGACTGCCAAAACAGACACAACAGTCTTCAGTACTAGACTGATCTGATGTTTGTACTTTTTGTATTCTTTCTTTAAAGCTTTACGATGCTTTGCTGTTGCGCCTTTAATAGACGCTTTTTTGATACTTTTTACAGCGTCTTTCTTACTATCGGTCTTTTTTGATTTGTCTGCCATGTGTTGCCTACTTTCGCTATTAATACATGGCGCTTGTTTTCAGTCACATCCAACCCGCGAACTCCTGTGCGCCCACCCTGGGAGCGAAAGCGCTGAACGCTAATGTCAGCTCCCTGCACACGAGCAGCGAGCTTCACGCCATAAGTCATTAGCAGTATAGCATGTATACTGTGGGTAATGTCTAATATGACTGATGTCAACCGAGCACTAGCCTACAAATACCTAGCGAGAGCAGCGATGATTCCGCTTGCAATAATCGTTTTAGTGCTGGTGGCTGGTCTTGCAGCTCTATCATGGGCTGCAAGTTCAATCAGTGGCTGGTGGTTGGTGTTTTTGTTGCCATACATGGCGCTCATGTTAATTGCTGTTGTCGCAATTGGCGCTGGAGCGGCATTACTTAACGCGTTAAAACCACGAAAACTAACCTCAGCCGAAAAACAACACATTAACGAATTCATTGACTACGCCAACGAAAAGCTCGGCGATGCCAACAGTTTACGAGGTGGACCATTCGGAGTAATTTTCGGTATTTTACAACGAAAGTATCGTCAGAACATTTCATTAAGCGAGGCGGTTGTCGCACCGTTAATAAATGCACCAAAACTACGCAAACGTTATGAGCAGCTCATCAATTCGTTTGGTCGAGTAACTGTTCAAAACGAGTCTGATCAATAATCTCGACGTTGTATTTTTCAGCCTTATCCCGCTTACTTTCACCGACGTTGCCACCGGCAACTAAGTAGTCTGTCTTTTTACTGACACTGGTCTGAAACACCCCACCAGCGACACGGATTTTGTCTGCCGTCTCATCACGAGTCATGCCGTCGAGTGAACCGGTGATAACGAAGCCCGCGCCATTAAGTACTGATGACTCTAGTGATAGCTGTTGAGGGTTCACACCCTTCGCCTCAAACTCGTCGAGCAAATCCTGATGATCTTGGTCACCGAACCAAGCCACGATTGATTCCGCCGCTACCTCTCCAATTCCATCGATAGCAATCAAGTTCTCATAGGTTGCTGAACAAATCGCATCAAAGCTGCCGAATTCCGCGGCCAAATCAGCTGCTGTTTGCTGGCCGACATGTCGTATTCCGAGACCAAAAATAAACCGAATTAAATCTGGATTCTTTTTTTGTTGGATAGCTGTCACTAACTTCTCTGCGGACACTTCGGCAAAACGCTCCAGCTCAAGCAGTTGTTCTTTTGTTAAACCGTACAAATCAGCTGCAGATAAGATTAGGCCGGCGTCCAATAGCGCCGAGACGTTCTTCTCGCCTAACCCTTCAATATCCAGCGCTGATTTGCTAGCAAAATGCTGGATTTGATTAAGCACTCGCGCAGGACAGCTACTATTCGGGCAGCGCCAAACAGCGTCTTCGTCCTGCTTGGTTAGCTGTGTATCGCATTCCGGGCAACTCGACGGCATTTCAAACGGCTGCTCACTACCATCACGCAGCTTTGGCAGCGGTTCAACCACTTCAGGGATTATATCGCCGGCCTTTTGAATAATCACAGTGTCACCAACTCGAACATCTTTGCGTTCGATTTCGCTAGCGTTGTGCAGCGTCGCCATACCGACTGTACTACCGGCTACTTCGACTGGTTGCAGGCGTGCTACTGGTGTTGCGGCCCCAGTGCGACCGATTGAGATAAATATGTCTTCGACAACTGTGGTCGTTTGTTCAGCTGGATACTTATATGCGACCGCTCCGCGTGGAGCTTTACCGACTACACCTAGCCGTTGGAATAGCTCAGAATCGTTAACCGTCAGCACCACACCATCGGTATTGTATGGCAATCGCTCACGGCGCTCAGCCCATTTATCTATAAACGATTCAACTGTCTGTACAGAATCCAGTTCTGACGCCATATCGTTGGCGATGAATCCAAGCTGTGACGCAGCACGGTATTCACTGGATTTTGTGTCCAAACTGTCGTGCATAACTGCATAAGCGTGAAATCGCAGTGGTCGTTGGGCGGTCAAGTTCGGGTCGAGCTGCCGAATCGAACCAGCTGCGGTGTTACGTGGATTGGCGAATGTCGGTAAATCCTCTTCTTCGCGGCGCAGATTAAGTTCAGTAAAATCATCATTATAAATAACGATTTCACCTCTGATTTCTACTCGACCACTTAGCAGTTGTTGGAAGTCATTTGAATTACGCAGCGACAACGGTACCGACTCGATAGTACGAACATTGTGGGTCACGTCTTCTCCCGTTGAACCATCGCCACGAGTCACGGCTGTCGTCAATTGGCTATCCTCATAGATTAGCGCACAAGCCAAACCATCCAGCTTTAAGTCTACAAAAAATATTTCATCAAACGACGGTTCTCGTTTGTTAATTCGATCCACCCATGCTTCAAGCTCCTCAAAATCAAACACATCATTCAGGCTCAACATCGATGATTGATGGTCAACTTTCGAAAAGCCTTCAATCGCCTCACCGGCCACACGCTGTGTCGGAGAATTTGGAGTTATTAGCTCTGGGTGCTTGGTTTCTAGCTGTGATAGTTCGTGTTTTAAGCTGTCAGCTGCAGCTTCGCTCATCAGCGATTCGTTTAAAACATGATAATGATAACGATAATCGTTTATCTGATTACGTAGCTTTTCGGCACGACGGCGTTGCTGCTCAGTCGCCACTGGTCTCTCTCAGGCTTTGGTATAAAACGAATAGTTGATACACCATGATCGGCAGCAGTACCGCTCCTCCATATGTCAGAATATAGACTGCAGTTTGTGGCAACCACGTAATTAAACCAACTATAACGCCGCCGACAACAGCACCATACAACAGTAGTAGCCAAAACAGCTTTATCCATACTTTCAGCGTGCGGCCATGGATCAACTGTTGAGCAGCTTTACGCGCTTGTAGCGGTCCAACTCCGGGCAAACAAACAACTAACAGGCCCAGTAGCGACGGTAACACCCAGTACAACGTCGGAATTGCCAGTAAGGCCCACGCTGCCACAAATAGTAATTTCTCCCAATAGAGAATAGCAATCGGTGGCGAAGAATTTACCCCCAGCTGAAAAGCTAGTCCACCGATGGAAAATGGAAGTGCCTGTAAACCAATTATCACAGTTAGAACTACAAACGGCACCAGTTGCGCGGGGCCGCGGTAGAGCGCTTGTTTGATTTTCAGTTCAGGTTCGTCTTGGACCGATTGACGAGCAATCCAGACATAGGCCATGAATACCAACACCGATAATATACTGTCGACACCAATTTGATCGCTAGTCGACGGTGATTCTAGCAGATAAATTCCAATACTATGGATAATTACTAAACCAAAGGTTTGTAGCCACAATCGTTTGTGAAAAACGGCAGTTCGCTTAATTAATTTCCATATTGACGGCAGCTTATCACGGTTGCTGTCTGATTTTTTCGAAATCTTCTTGTAGCGAAAAAAAGTCGCTACACGCTTTTTAAATGAACGGTTTTTCTCTTTGTCTTGCTTTTTCTTGGCTGCCATTCTCTATAATTCTTTTCCAGATTGCATAATTCGCTGTATTCGTTCTTCCGCAGGTGGATGAGTGCTAAACAGTTTTGAGATTTTACCTTTGAGCGGATTACTGAAATAAAGGTGAGCCGTTGAACTCGACGCTTTCTGAACTGGCTGATTGTAGCTGCTGATTTTGCGCAGCGCATTTGCCAGCCCTTCTGGATAACGAGTCAGCATCACACCACTAGCGTCTGCCAGATATTCACGCTGGCGAGAAACAGCAGATTTGATCATCGCTGCAATTATTGGCGATAAAATCACCATAACAAACCCAACTACCATCAAAACTGGATGGACATCTCGTCTATCATTGCCTCCGAACCACATCATTCTGATAAAGATGTCACTAATGAAACCGATTGCAGCTACAAGCGCCAGTGCGATCATGCTAACGCGAATGTCATAGTTACCAACATGACTAAGCTCATGAGCCATCACTCCTTGAAGCTCGCTATCATCAAGTTGATTCAACAATCCGGTCGTTGCTGCTACCGCAGCATTTTCTGGGTCGCGACCGGTCGCAAAGGCGTTTGGTGCGTCGTCGTTGACTATATAGACCTCAGGCATCGGAAGTCCTGCGGTAATTGATAGATTTTCTACCGTATTCCACAACCGAGGGTTTTCAGACTTTTCAATCTGCTGCGCACCGCTCATAGTAAGGGCGATTTTTGAAGACGCATAATACATAACAATCGCATACACAAATGCACCAATGAGTATGCCGATACTTAAACCAGGTGAATTTTGTAGATAGCCGAACATAAACCCAATTGCGCCAACAAACGCGACAAACCCGGCCAGTATTAGCCAGGTTTTACGTTTGTTTTGGGCAATATTCGAATACATGCTGAATTTCGCCTAACTATAAAGCAATATTAGTTTTCGTCGTTGAAATCAACGTCGACTGGTTGTTCAACAGTTTCGCGGTCTTCGACTTCAAAGAACTCTCGTTCAGTAAATCCAAGCATGCCGGCAAAAATGTTTGTCGGGAAGACTTTAATTTTTGTGTTTAGATCACGCACAGCACCGTTGTAAAAGCGGCGAGCTGCCTGAATCTTGTTCTCTGTATCAGTTAGTTCACGTTGCAGTTCGAGGAAGTTCTCGTTCGCTTTTAGGTCTGGGTAGTTCTCTGCGACTGCGAACAAGCTCTTAAGTGCGCCAGTGAACTGGTTTTCTACTTGTGCCTGCTGCTCTGGCGAACCGGTAGCGTTGACTGCCATGTTGCGCATCTTGGTAACATTCTCCAGCACTTCTTTTTCGTGCTTGGCGTAACCTTTAACAGTCTTAACTAGATTCGGAATCAAGTCATAGCGCCGCTTGAGCTGGACAGTGATGTCGCTCCACGCTTCATCTACTCGTACACCCGACTTTACGAGACCGTTGTAAACTCCGACTATCCATAGTCCTACGACTACGACTAATCCAATTAATATCCATATTGCTGACATAATTCCTCCTATTATTTGCTTCGATTATACCAGATAAAATCGTTTATCTTTAGTTGTCGCGTTGTTCAAAGTCTTCGGATTTACGCTCAGCAATTCGCCTAACGACAAGATAAGTAATGATGGCAAAGAAAAGAATCCAGAATAACAACTCAAAACTCATCGTAATTTTACTGCTGTACCGTAAGCTAGAATTTCGGCAGCTCCATTCATAATCATCGCAGTTTCGAACCGAACGTTTACAATTGCATCCGCTCCAAGACGGTCGGCGTCTTTTTCCATTCGCTGAATAGCTTGCTCGCGAGTATCAGCTTGCAGTTTGGTGTACTCTGCCACTTCGCCACCGACCAGGTTTTTGAACGCTGCGGTAATATCGAGGCCTACATTTCGCGCCCTAACGGTGCTGCCGCGTACGACGCCTAACGTCTCTGTTATTTCATGGTTTGTAATTGTGGCGGTTGTTGAAAGTTTCATGATGCAATTATAGCAAAGATAGTGGCGCCTCGTTGACAGGATGATATGCAGTGGTGATCGGCGTGGAGGAATCGACCTGCGAGTCCCACGCGACTGAAACTTTTCAGTCGCTTCCTGAGCAACCAAAAGTAAAATCGCCCCGAAAGAGACGATTTTACTTTTGGTGGGCGAGGAGGGACTCGAACCCTCACGCCATAAGGCACGGATTTTAAGTCCGCTATGTATACCATTCCATCACTCGCCCAAACTGTTAATCTGGAGGCACCGAGGGGAATCGAACCCCTGTACGAGGTTTTGCAGACCTCTGCCTAACCACTCGGCCACGGCGCCACTACTCCAAAATTTTAACAGAAATTTTGCTCGACTGTTGACTGATTGATGCCGTTCACTACATTTTTGTAGCCTTGGGCTTGCAGAAACGCTGCCGCTTGAGATGACCGACTGCCACTGTTGCAATACAGTATCAGTTCATCATCTTCGTTCAAATCGTTATTTTTGACTGCGCCTGGTAGTTGCCTTAATGGTATATTGACCGCTCCATCTACACTTCTCATTGCAAACTCAAACGGCTCCCTAACATCAACTATTCGTTGCTTCATTGAGTCTCCGAAGTGCAATTATATACGCAGCTGTTCGCAAATCGACATCGTAGTCTCCAGCGCAGGCTACCATATCATCGACTGCATCAATAATGCACTCTTCTAGTTCTTCATTGACTTTCAATTCACCCCAATTAGTTCTTTCCAGGTTCTGACGCCACTCAAAATAACTAACAACTACTCCACCTGCGTTTGCAATCAGGTCAGGTATGACACAGATGTCGTTGTCAGCGAGTATTGCATCTGCCTCTGTGCTGATAGGACCGTTTGCTAGTTCGAGTATGCAACGAGTTTTTAGTTTGTCTACGTTGTCAGCCGTCACAGCATTACCATGAGCCGCCAACACTAATACATCGACGTCCTGTTCGATCAGCTCATCACGGCCGAGTACTTCGACGTCGCCGTCATATTCATCGAAACTTCCACCAGCCTCTTTAAACTGTTTCAGCCCTTCTACATCAAGCCCTTCACCGTTTACTAATGTTGCTGACGAATCACTGACTGCAACAATTCGCCAACCTTTGTGCTTATTCACGCCAACATCAGCAAAAAACGACCCAACATTACCGAAGCCTTGCACCGCCAGT
>Ga0136596_1000367_pt1 | contig 23019 bp, 17 predicted proteins | sample AntRauTorcE11897_FD_101387 | JGI IMG/M metagenome (GOLD analysis project Ga0136596, IMG submission 101387) | Saline lake microbial communities from Rauer Islands, Antarctica - Metagenome Torckler E11 #897 | ecosystem: Environmental > Aquatic > Non-marine Saline and Alkaline > Saline | place... | reverse complement strand
ATTCTGATATAAACTATGAAATATTATGAGTATCAATCCACAAACGAATTCCTTAATTTCGGAACCGCAAAAACAGCCCGAAATATGGATATAGAAGAAAAGCTAAAGCAAATTAAATCAAGGTTCGAAGAAGTGAATGCGGCGATGAGTGATCCTGCTGTTTTCGACGATCCTGATAAATATACCGCCCTTACCAAAGAGAGAAGTGATCTTGAAGAACTGGTTGAAGATTATGACACCTGGAAAGACCTGAACGACCGGCAAAATGGGAATAAAGAGCTCATTGAGATGAATGAGGATGCCGAGATCACTGAAATGGCACGGGAAGAGAATAAAGAGATCAAGCAAGAACTGATCGAGTTGGAAGAAGCCATCAAGATGAAGCTGATTCCTAAAGATCCTGAAGATTCCAAGAATTCCATTGTTGAGGTCCGGGCGGGAACAGGGGGAGATGAGGCCGCTATTTTTGCCGGCGACTTGTTTGAGATGTACCGCCGTTATGCGGATAAGATGGGATGGAAGATGAGCATCATGAGTATCAATCACTCCGAAAAAGGCGGGTATAAAGAAATTGTGTTTTCTCTTGAAGGAGATGAAGTATTTGGGAAGATGAAATATGAAAGTGGGGTTCATCGTGTTCAAAGAGTTCCGGAGACCGAAAGCCAGGGTCGGGTACACACCTCGGCTGCAACCGTAGCCGTTCTCCCTGAAGTAGAAGAAGTGGATATACACATCAACCAAGCTGATATTAGGGTGGATACCTTTCGGGCGAGCGGGGCCGGTGGACAGCACGTGAACAAAACCGATTCTGCGATCCGGCTTACTCACGAACCGACAGGAATTGTTGTGGAATGTCAGGAAGGGCGTTCTCAGCATCAGAATAAAGATAAGGCGATGAAGATGTTGCGTGCTAAAATGTATGACACTGAACTCGAGAAAAAACAAAAAGCACGAGCTGAGGACCGGAAAAGCCAGATTTCAACAGGCGATCGGTCAGCAAAAATTCGCACCTACAATTATCCTCAGGGAAGATTTACAGATCACCGAATAAACTTGACCTTGTACGATCTGGATAACATTATGAAAGGTGGGATCGATGAAGCCATTGAAGCCCTCCGCGTTCAGGATAATCTTGAAAAGCTGAATGAATTAGCTGAGCAATAAAAGCGATAATAAAAAAGCCCGCCTCTTTTAGGAAGCGAGCTTTTCAATGTTAGTAAGTAAATTTATACTTTAGGAGCTGCTGCGAGTAAAGCTTCACTTGCCTCATCTTCAAACTGCTTAAAGTTTTTGATAAACATTTCAGCTAGTTTTTTTGCTTTTCCATCATAGGCATCTTTATCAGCCCAGGTATTTCGTGGAATTAGAACTTCGTCAGGAACGCCATCAACTTTTGATGGTATTTCTACACCAAATACAGGGTCTTTGACAAATTCAACATCATCAAGATTACCTGCAATAGCTTCGCTCAACATACGCCGTGTGTGAGGAAGCTTCATTCTGTGACCTGTTCCGTATTCTCCTCCGGTCCAGCCGGTATTAACCAACCAAACTTTGGAGTTATGCTTTCTGATCTTGTTAGCTAACAGCTCTGCATACACAGTAGGGTGCAATGGCATGAATGGTGCACCAAAGCAAGCTGAAAAGGTAGCTTGAGGCTCGGTTACGCCACGCTCCGTTCCTGCAACCTTAGCAGTATAACCGCTGATAAAGTGATACATTGCTTGTTCAGGGGTCAGTCGTGAAATGGGAGGGAGTACACCAAAAGCGTCAGCCGTTAAAAAGATAATATTTTCAGGATGACCACCTTTACCGGTGTCACTCGCATTTGGGATAAAATCGAGTGGGTAAGAGCAGCGGGTATTTTGTGTGAGGCTTACGTCATCAAAATCAGGTACCCGGTTTTCGTCTAGAACAACATTCTCCAAGATGGTACCAGGCATTTTAGTAGTGGCGTAGATCAGCGGTTCATTTTCCTGAGAGAGATTGATGGTCTTGGCATAACATCCACCTTCAAAGTTAAAGGTTCCCTCATCACTCCACCCATGCTCATCATCTCCGATCAGGGTCTTTTCAGGATCTGCAGATAAAGTAGTTTTTCCGGTGCCCGATAACCCAAAGAATACAGCTGTTTTACCATTTTCATCATGGTTAGCAGAGCAGTGCATAGCCATTATGCCTTTTTTGGGGAGCAGGTAATTCATTACTCCGAAAATACCTTTTTTCACTTCACCTGAATAAAGAGTACCGCCGATCAGGATGATCTTCTTCTCAATATTGCAAATAATGAATGTACTGGTACGAGTTCCATCCTTTTCGGGGTCGGCTTTCAGGTGAGGAGCTGCCAATACGGTAAATTCAGGTTCGTGGTTTTTGAGCTCTTCATCAGAAGGATTAATGAACATGTTATGCGAAAATAATCCATGATAAGCAGCTTCACTCACTACCCGAACATTAAGTCTGTTGTTTTCATCAGCGCCGCAAAACAGATCTTTAACAAAAAGATCTTTGTCTTTTAAATAGGAGACTGTTTTTTCAAAAAGGTTATCGAAAATTTCTTCTGAAATAGGTTGGTTTATCTCTCCCCAGTCAACGTCATCATGGACGGAAGGTTGGTCTACAATGAATTTGTCTTTTGGGGACCGTCCGGTGTATTGTCCTGTTAAAACTCTTAGGGCATGATCTTTTGTAAGGATGGCCTCACCGCGGATAATTGCTTGCTCATATAACTCAGCCGGGGAAAGGTTCCAAAGTACATTTTCATTTTTATCCAGACCAAGATATTCAAGGCCGGCTTTACTTTTTGGATGCGATTTATAATCTACGCTCATGCTGTATTTTTAATTGTTTTATTGAGGAGTCAGCAAGGTAAGCATTTGATTTGTGAATTTTAACCTTAGACACTGAGATTAGTCAATAAATGAAGGCATTTATGGAAATCTATGGAAGCGCTTTTCATACTTATGTATTTTAAGCAATTTGCCTAAATATGAATGACTTTAATAAAGATAAGATGAAAATTGAAAGCCCTGTTACAGCAGTGTTTTCAAATTTTTAACTTTTCATTTAACAGTTTACGGTAGATAAAGATACTAAATGGAACCTAGATCGGTCAATTTTCCAATTGTTCCAGGGCAGCTAAAACTTGTTGCTGTCTGATGCTGTTATCCCCTTCGAGTAATTTGAGTGCATTATGAGAACTATTTAGCAGGTTACTTGCTAATTGGTATTTACCTGTTTTTAAATAGAAATTCCCAACATGGTATTGAGCCATAGCCAATTCTATGGAATTCTCTTGATGTATTTCTTTAATTCGTTCAAAATTGTTTACATAATAGGGTTCGGCCTCTTCTAATAGTTGTTTTTGAGCTAAGGCTCTGCCTATTCCTAAACCTGAATGTACTGTGAATGAATGATCTTCAGAAAGCTCTTGTGCAAAGATCGAGATCGCTTTTTCATACATAGAAATTGCAGAATCAGGTTGGTTAGATTCCAACATTAATCTACCAATACTAAATAAACTTACGGCTGTATTGGTATGGTTTTCTCCCAGTAGTTCCAATCGCATTTTCAGAGCGTCCTGAAAATAAGCTCCCGCGATCTCAAGGTCATTGAGTTCTGTATGTACCAATCCAAGGTTATTTATGACTGTTGCAACGTTGGGATGGACCTGACCGAATAATTCTTTATTTATTATCAGTGCTTCATTCAATAATGACTTGGCATTACTAAATTCTCCTATATTAAGGTAGAGAGCTGCTAAATTATTAATACTTTTTGCTACTTCAGGGTGAGGAGATCCAAGCTGCTCCTTTCTTTTTTCCAAAACCTGAAGATAGATCCCCTCAGCTTCCTCATAAGATCCTTTATTGTGGAGAGTGATCGCAAGTTTATTCATCCCGTCTAAAGTTCGAATATTATCTAAACCTAACTCATTTATGAAAACATTCATACTTTTACGGGCCAGCTCTTCAGCAAGATCATAATCCCCTTGCCTTCTAATACTGTAAGCAAGGTTAGAAAGGGTGGATGCTGTTTCTATATGTTTATCACCCAGGGTTTGTTCTCGTTGGTCATATACCAATTTGAAGATACTTTCTGCCTCATGAAAGCTTCCCATATCATTCATTACCAACCCTAAGTTATGTCGGCTTGCCAGTGTCAGGGGATGGTAGTATCCCAGATTGCGTTCACGAAGACTTATCGCATTTTCTATCAGATATTTTGCCTGGTCATAGTTTCCAATATTCCGGTAAACTTGACCCGTGATGTCAAAAAGCCGGGCTTGTATCAAGGGCTGGTTAGATAACTGTTCAGATTGTTGCACCCCATTTCTCAGGAGTTCCTGAGTAGTGAAAACATTGCCAAGGTTACTGGCAGGATCGCTTGCCTCAAAAAGTTGAATTAAAAAATCAGAGACTTCTTCTGCTTTTACAGCTTCAAGTTGTGCTTGTTCTTTTTGTTCAGTAATTCTCCAGGTATAAAAAAGAGTAAAGTTTACAATAAGGGTAAGGATCAATACTACTACACCAATTCCCTTTTTATTTCGCTGGATATATTTTTTTGAGAGGTAGCCCAGGGTTTTTTTACATGCAGAAACAGGTAATTTCCTTTCAAATTTTTTAAGATCGGATAACAGATCTGTAGCAGACCGATATCTTTTCTGGGTATTTTTTTGCAGGGCTTTTAATATAATGGACTCCAGATCACATCGAAGCTCTCTTTCTTTAATTCCTGCTCCATTCACTAAACTTGAACTTAGCGGAATAGGTTTATACGATAGTATTTTTTTATGGGCTTCGGCCAGTGAAAGTTCGTTTAATGAATAGGGGAGATTGTTAGTAAGGGACTTATAGAAAACCAACCCAAGTGCATAAATATCTGTTGCTGTAGTGACAGATTGATTTTTAATCTGTTCCGGAGCGGCATATGAAATGGTTAAAGCAGGTTTTCCTATGTCACTGAACTGATTTAATGGGTCTTTTCTGAGGAGTTTCGAAATCCCAAAATCCAGGATTTTTATATCATCGTCATTAGTGACTATAATGTTCTCAGGTTTCAGGTCGCGATGTATAACAAGATTTTCATGTGCATGCTGTACGGCTTTGAGTACTTTTTTAAAAAGCTGAATTCGATCGGAAACAGACAACTTTTTTTGTATACAATGTTCAGTGATAGGAATACCGTCAATAAACTCCATAATGAAATAAGGAATACCGTCATCCGTAATGCCGCCATCATATATTTGTGCAATGCCCGGGTGATTCAATTCAGCCAGAATATTTCGCTCCTGCTTGAACCTTTCTATATTTTCCTCGGTGGCACGATCTTGATTGATGATCTTGATGGCCACTTTATGATCAAAAACACCATCGGACCTTTGAGCAAGAAATACGGTGCCCATTCCTCCTTTCCCAATTTCCCTGATGATGGTATAAGATCCTACTTTCTTGCCTATTAAAGATCTACTAGCATCTAGTTCCTTAAGATCCTGAGGGATGTTTTTAAATAATTCTTCTTTGTAGTTGACGGGGTTTTCAAGCCATCCTTCAGATTCTGTAATACTCTGAAGTAACTGTAGCGCTTCTATCTTCAACTCAGGGTCATCGGGGCAGGCATATTCTAAAAATTCCTCTCTTTTATTGGAGGGTAATTCCAATGCCTTATCAGCCAGATCTTCGATATGAGTCCAAGTGTCTTTATCCATTATTACCCGATATCACTGATGTATTAAATCTCCCCAATATTATTTAGTGGTAAGGAAAATTAAAATAAAGCCTCAATCTTCGAGCTTAAACTTTCCTTTCAATTCTTTGTACAACCATCCCCGAGCCTTCATCCAATCTCGTTTAACGGTACTCTCTGAGACATCGAGAGCGTCTGCGGTTTGTTCAATACTCATTTCCCCAAAAAACCGCATTTCTACAACCGTGCTTAATCGTTCATTAAGAGCAGATAATTGATTAAGAGCTTCATCAATATCTATAAGTTCTTGCGCTTTATTATCAAAGGTGGAAAGAATGCCTTCAACATAAGTTAAGTCTTGGTTTTTCCCGCCACGTTTTTGAGCATTTTTTTTACGGGCATAATCAATCAAGATCTGACGCATGCATTTTGATGCGATCGCTAGAAAATGATTGCGATCATTGAAACTGATACTGTCCTGATCAATGATCTTCAAGTAGGTTTCATGGACCAGATCAGTCCTGGATAAGGTGTGATTAGAATACTGCTTTCGGATATGCATATTCGCAATATTCTTCAGCTTGTCATAAATGAGAGGGTAAAGTTCATCATAGACTTCATTTTCCCCTTCTTTAAGCCTGTTCAACAAATGCGATACTTCACTGGTGCTACTCATACTCGCAAAAAATTAAATTCTCTTTTTAGTCTCTCAAGTTACTCAAGTTACTCAAGTTAATGTAATATCCGTACTTAACTATCAATTAACTAATAATTATAGAGAATTTGAATTAATAAACCAATTTTTCATTCAATTTATAAGCTTGTTATTTTTGAGTGCAGATGTCAGTTTAAGGGGTTGCAGATCAATTTAGTTTCTGTGCTCTTATCAGCTTTAAGAAGGCGACAGTTGATAAAGCTCTAATGGGTACCTGACTTATCTTCCAGCCAGCCCTCGGATTCAGTAATAGACTGCAACAGCTCATAGATCTGCTTCTTCAGCTCATCCTGATTACCATAGTTTTCTTCGATGAATGATCTCCGCTGCTCTTCAGGCAGATCCAATACCTCATCAATGATCGCTTCAATTTCACCCCAACTGTGTGTGCTCATGCTAATGGAAAGTTAGATTTTCAAACTAAATTGCTTGTCCTAATCATAAATACGTGCTTGAAATACTCTTTAGGTCAATCTCCTTTTCATGACTCTTTGTTTTAGTGCCGTGCCATGAACGCGAGATTGCCGCGTCGCTAAACTCCCCAACCCGTGATTCAGGAACCGGGCTCCTCGCAAAGGCATCCCTTTGCGAGGCAAACCCAGTGTAACATAGGTATGCTAACTCTCCAGCCGAAGCAATTCCGGGACTGCAATTTGCCAATTCATTACGGAACGTTGTCCAACTCCAGGCTAAAGCTGATTTTCCTCGAACTCCATCTGACGGATTACCCGTCTGATGGATGGCTAAGGCTTCGGTGCTGGAATTCAACCATCGGTCAGGCGGACTTGGAGCCGTCAGACCGTCAGGGCAAGCTATATCTTCCCCATTGCCATGAACCCGAGATTACCGTGTCGGTAAACTTCTTAACCCTTGATTGAGCAACCAGGCTCCTCGCAAATGTATCCCTTTGCGAGGCATACCAAGCCAACTGTTAAACTCCCAACTCCTCAGCCGAAGCAATCCCGGGACTGCAAATTACCAATTCATTATGGAGCGAGGGAAAAACCATAAGGAAGGCTTGTTTATTTTATGCATTCTATTTGGTGTTAACTTTGCATAATTTATGTTCTCATAACTAATAGGCTATATCATGAAAGAAGAAAAAGTCACCTTAGGGTTGATTCAAACATCCTGTTCAAAGAATCCCAAAGATAACCTCTATCGGCAGATGGGGTTGGTCCGTGAAGCCGTCGAAAAGGGAGCTCAGATCGTTTGTCTTCAGGAGCTGTTCAACACGCCGTATTTTTGCGTGGATTACAACGAAGACTATTTCGATTGGGCGGAGCCTCTTAATGGAGACTTGGTTCAAAGCTTGAGTGATCTGTCTAAAGAGTTGGAGGTCGTGATCGTAGCCCCGTTCTTTGAAAAAAGAGCGAAAGGCGTGTATCACAACTCGCTGGTAGTAATTGATGCAGATGGTTCTGTTTTAGGCAGCTATCGCAAAACTCACATTCCGGACGATCCCGGATTCTATGAAAAATACTATTTCACTCCAGGAGATGAAGAGTCGGGATTCAAGGTGTTTGAGACGAAGTTCGGTAAGATCGGAACACTGATCTGCTGGGATCAATGGTATCCGGAAGCAGCCCGCATCACCGCTTTGAAAGGAGCCGACATCCTGTTATATCCAACGGCTATAGGTACGCTTGCAACCGAAGGCAAGCAGGAAGCCAAGGAATATCAGGATGCCTGGGAGACTATTCAGCGAAGTCATGCTATTGCTAACGGATGTTTTGTAGCCTCGGTTAACCGGGTGGGCAAAGAGTCAGGCTCTAAATTCTGGGGAGGTTCTTTTGTGGCAGGTCCGTTTGGTCAGGTATTAAATAAGGCCGGAAATAAGGAAGAGATCCTAGTTACAGAAATTGATCTCAATGCCATTGAGAGACAACGCAAAGTCTGGCCATTTTTCAGGGATCGAAGAATAGATCTCTACAAACCCATCTTAAAAAGGATGGATGATTAAATGAGTGAAAAACTAAATTTTATAATGCCTGCAGAATGGCATCGGCATGCAGCCACTCAATTACACTGGCCTTCCAACCGGAAGACCTGGCCGGGTGAGCGACTCGATCGGGTTGAGGATGTATATTGTAAGATCATTGAAGAACTTCATTTTTTTGAGCCTATCCATCTTTTTGTAGAGAGCCTGGAGATCCGAAATCGCGTGATGCAGAAACTGTCAGGCCGGGCAGTGGACCTTGATCGCGTTATTATTCACCAACAAAAAATCAATGATGTCTGGGCCCGGGATTGTGGACCCATATTCGTAAAGCAGGGAAACGAGTACCTGATCCTGGATTGGGATTACAATACATGGGGAGAAAAATATCCACCGTGGGAAAATGACAATGCGCTTCCAAAATACATAGCCGATAAGTTCGGAGTTACCCGGGTTGAACCTGGGATGATCCTGGAAGGCGGATCCATAGATGTAAATGGAGCCGGTGCATTACTTACTACTGAATCTGTTTTGCTGAATCCAAACCGAAATCCGGAAATGTCTAAATCTGAGATCGAGGAAAAGCTAAAAGAATATCTTGGAGTAGATCAGATCATTTGGCTCAAAAAAGGTCTTGCAGGCGATGATACGGACGGACATATTGATGACATTACGCGCTGGCTTAATGAAGATACCGTACTGACTATGGTTTGCCAGGATACTGAAGATGTAAACTATGAAGCCCTTCAGGAGAATTTGGAAATATTGCAGACCGTTACTCTTAAAAACGGCAACAAATTAAATATTGAAACGCTGCCACTGCCACAAACCAAGATCGAAGGTACTACGGTTGATGGTTCTGAATATGTGCCGGCTAGCTATGCCAATTTCTATATTGCTAACGGTGCAGTATTTGTTCCTGTCTATGATGAGCGATTTGATGTACAGGCATTAGAGCTATTTCAGCAATATTTCCCCGGACGAAAAGTGATCGGTATTCCTTGCAAGGATCTTGTTTGGGGGCAAGGCTCTATTCACTGCATCACCCAGCAGTGGTATGGAGTTTGATAAAGTGACGATCTATTCTTGGGTGACTTCTGCTATTCTGGTGGGTGTTCTCTCTCCGGAAATGATGGTTTCGCAAGCTTTTGCTACCGCGCGGATGGTATTTGTAGTATGAGGAATGTGAAGGGTTTTTAACTCATCCGAGACCCGATGGTAATCCTGATCTACATCAATAGGAGTTGTGCTTATGCTGTGGGCAGGAATTCCCATTTCCGCAAAAGGGGCGTTATCAGAACGGTAGAATAAATTCTGGCTGGGATAGGGGTCAGGATAGAATTCAAAATCCAATTGTTGGGAACTTTCCTGTAGGATTTCCCCTAAATCAGAATGGTCGAAACCGGTGATCCATGCAGTGTTTGGCCCTTCAGTTGCCGGCTTACCTATCATTTCCAGATTCATCATGGCAACAAAACGTTCTGGATCTATCTGTTGAGAAAAATATTTAGAGCCGTAACCGCCGGCTTCTTCGGCAGTAAAAGCTACAAAATAGATAGATCGTTGTGGCTTAGGACGGTTCTCGTAATAACGAGCTAACTCGATCAACCCGGAAACGCCTGAAGCGTTGTCATTGGCACCATTTGCAACAGAATCTTCATTAACAGGAGTGATTACTCCAATATGATCATAATGTGCAGAAAAGAGAACGATCTCATCAGTACGGTGACCTTCGATCATGCCAGCGATATTGAAGAGTTCTATGGTTTCTACGTCAAATTTAAGATCTATATCGTACTCGCTGATAGGTATATCTGCCAAGATGAAAACGTCATGTGGAGTTTCATCGAGTTCAAACGCACGATTTGAGCGACTAAAGTAAGCACGGTATCGATGGAACCATTTGGAGTGTGCGGTAGAAACGGCAATAACTGAAGATTCATCGTCATTTCTGAATTCTCTGAATTTATCCTGATATCCATCTTCTTCAGAAATATATTTTACCGATGCGTTTCCGGTAGTCCAGTTCAGTTCTTCACTTAAAACCAGGCCGAAGTAATGTTCATTTTCGAAATTTTCACCATTTATAGAAACAGCTGATTCAGCAGGCTTAACAGAATGAATGGTAAATTCTTGTTTAAAGCCGGGATTTTCGGGAAAAGGTGAGAGTCCAATTTGTGTAAATTCATTGGTAATAAAATCGGCAGCAATAAGTATTTCTTTACTGAAAGCATTCCTCCCTTTCATATTATCTGCACTTAACGTTTGGATAATACGGGATACATTTTGTTCAGTAATTTCTGCAGGTTTACTGCAAGAAGAAGTCAACAATAGGAATGTCGTTAAAACCAATAACAACTTAAGGTTGTACATCATATAATTTCTGAAGTTTCTTAAAACTGAGAGTCAATTTTAAGAAACCTTTTCCAACCTATTTGAAAAAAAATGATACGAGAGAGTAAAGCTCTGTAAAAGTCAGTCGAACCATGTGTTTAACATAGATTTTATAGCCTCTAAAGAGATTGGTTTTGTGAGAAAGTCGTCCATTCCGGCATTTATACATCTTTCACGATCTTCAATGAACGCATTGGCTGTAACTGCAATAATTATTGGTTGTTCAGATTCAGGCAGGAGACGGCGAATATTTTTGGTTGCTTCAATACCATCCATGAAAGGCATTTCCATGTCCATAAGAATAAGGTCATAGGAATGGGTTTTTAGTCGGTGAAGTGTTTCCTGACCGTTGTTCACAACATCGGCGGTGAGGTTATTGTTTCTAAGAATTTTAAGGAGCACCTTTTGATTTACGATATTATCTTCAGCAATTAAGATTCTGAGATTTTCCCTTTTTATCATATGAAGGTCAGCTGAAGATATACCGGAGGGCCCATTATTTGTGGGTTTGGAAGTAGTCTCTGCCTGTATGGTGAAATAAAAAATGGTTCCTTTGTCCGGGGTACTTTTAAACCAAATTTCTCCCCCCAAAGCCTCTACTAGTTTTTTACTTATCACCAGTCCAAGTCCCGTACCACCATGTCTGCGAGTTCTGCTCGAATCAACCTGAGAAAATATTTTGAATAGCCGATGGATGTTTTCATTAGAGATTCCGCTGCCGGAATCAGCGATCATGAATCTAAGATCACCTTTAAGTTCAGGTTCTGAATTTTTTTGAAGCGATATTGTGATTGACCCCTTTTGGGTGAATTTGATGGCATTTCCGACCAGGTTGATCAAAATTTGTTTGAGAAGTGTCGGGTCAGTTAATACATATTCAGGTATATCTTCTGTATCAAAAATAATGCTAAGGTCTTTTTTAGCTTTTAATGGCGATAGAAGGCGGATCATCTCATGAACAAGTTGCTTGATATTTACAGGTTCCTGATCAACTTCAATTCCCATCGTCTCAAATTTGGAGTAGTCTAAGATATTATTAATGATCTCAAGTAGATTTTCTCCACTTTCCTTGATGGTTTCAGCAAATTCGTTTTTTTCTCTTTCAGAATCTGTGTGAAGTAAGAGCTCAGACAAGCCAATTACGGCATTTAATGGTGTTCGGATCTCATGACTCATAGTAGAGAGAAACTGACTTTTGGCAATACTGGCTTGTTCAGCTTTATTTCGGGCTTTGGTCAATGAGTTAGTGAAGCGATAAGTCAGGATCAGAGATTGTAGAAAGAAGAAGGAAAAAAATCCTACAAAATTAAGAAGCAGGTTTTCTTCAACTATCGTCTTGTACTCCAGTAAATTGTGCATAAGAACTACGAATACTATTGCAACACTTGTCAGAGCAAAGCGGGAGCCTTCCCTGTTGTTACCAACAGCTTTCCAGTAAACCCAGGTTATATAGATCACAAAGAAAGGAAAGACTACGTACAGTAAATTGATCAGCATGGTAAAGTAATATGCCGGAAAAAAAAGCGTAATAAGCGATAAGCCCCCAAATACAGACGTAAAAGCATAAATAGCAGGACGTGAAATTTCTTTGGGATATACCTGCTTTACAAAAATACTGAACAGAAAAGCGGAAAAATAAAGGGAAAAATATTCAGCCTTAACGGTGAGCCACCAGGGAAGCTCCGGAAAGAGGTAATGAAGTGGATAAAGGTCGGTGCCAAAAATACGATAGCTAAAAAAGAAACAGACGATCGAAAAGTATAGCATTGATCGTTCATGTCGGCCAAAAAGATATAGACCCATAAAGAATAAACCAATCATAAAAAGGGAGCCTGTCAGAAGCAGGGTGTATCCAAGTTTCATGGTTCGGGTTCTTTGTAAATGCTCTTCTGACCCGATGATGATCGGTAACCTTATTCCGCCCTTGCTATGCTTAAAGTTAGATACATGAAGTACAACCTGAAGGGTATCGGTATCAAACTGATCAATCGAGATCGTTTTTGGGAGCCAGAAAGGAATATAATCTTCGTCAGTGGTGGCTACCGTGCCGTTTTTAGCCACTTCTGTACCGTTAATATACATTGTATAAGCAGTGTACAGATCAGGGATCTGAAGAGCTATACTCAGGTGAGTTTCCGGTTTAAATATCTTAAGTCCATAAGTGGCATATCCATAGGATGAAAGGCTGGGGTCTTCATTCCAAAGATGAGGAAATTGCACATAAGAGAAGGAATCTGTGGAATCAATTTGCTGAGGCAGGACTAATTGTTGCCAATAAAATTTCCATTCCCCATTAAGTTCAACAGATCGTTGAACGGGGAAGTCTGTATCTGACAGATCGATACTGCCCTGGCTGGCAATTGGCTGTGCTAATGAATGAACGGTTAAAAATGAAAAACAAACCAAAAGCCAACAACAGCCGTAAATAGCCTTGACCCTACATAAACCCATACTGCATTTTTACTAACCTCGTATTATTGAATCAAAGAATTTATATAAATAGAGGGTAAAATGATGCAGAAGAAGATTAGAATTGCATTTTCAGGTTGTTTCCCATTTAAAATCCGGGTCACCAAAATTTTTCAGTGTTCTATAATGTGATCCGACAGCTTCCCGAAAAGTTTTATGAAGATTGTAAGGGATGCTAAATTCCTGAGCTGTTTCTTCAACGATATAGCTTATCTCAGGGTAGTGAATACTGCAAACTTTTGGAAAGAGGTGATGTTCGATCTGAAAATTCAATCCGCCTATGTACCATGACAATAATTTGTTTTCCCGTGCAAAATTATTGGTGGTGACCATCTCATGAATGGCCCAGTGATTTTCTATGACGTTATCTTCATTAGGCTCAGGGTGCATAGTTTCTTCCACTACATGGGCAAGCTGAAAGATGACTCCCAGAATTAGTCCTGCGGTAAGGTGAAGACTTACAAAACCGATCAACCAATGGTACCATGTGATATCTAAAAGAAGTAATGGGAGCGCGATGGTGTACCCATAGTAAATGATCTTGGTGATGATCAGTGTGACCCATTCCTTGGCAGGATGGTTCTTATTTTCGTACGGCCCTAAAGGGCTTTTGAAGAAGTACCAGTAATCCTTCACAAATACCCAAAAAAAGGTGGCCAAACTATATGCAAAAAAAGCAACTACATGCTGTACACGGTGAACGGGTTTATATTCAGAGTGTGGTGACAATCGAATGAAAGCAGCTACTTCAAGGTCTTCATCATGCCCGTGAATGTTGGTATAAGTATGATGGATAATATTGTGTGTGATCTTCCAGATATATCCATTGGCTCCCATCAGGTCAAAAGTAAGTCCAAGCGCATAATTGACCTTTTTGTTAGAGGAGTAAGCGCCGTGAAGGGCATCATGAGAAATTGAGAATCCAATGCCAGCCATCCCAATGCCCATGGTAATACAAAGTGCCCACATTATTCCAAGAGAAAATTGTCCGGTCATTATCAAGGCGTAAGCACCAAAATAAAGACCAAGCAGGGCAATTGTTTTTACCACCATAGCAGCATTTGCATGCTGTGATAAATTTTGCTGTTCAAAATAGTCATTTACTCTTTTTTTGACGGTACGACTGAAATCCTTGTCAATTTTATTATTGAACGTAACCTTCTCTACACTCACTAAAACCTCTGTGTATAATTAAACATTGCATGAATAAAGTACATATAAATTGGCGGAAATCATTTTGCATTTATATTAATTCGTAATCTCCGTTCTTTCAGTCGTTCTATGAGTGTTTTTCCAAGAGCCGTTATGGGAGTCAGGAAACCTGTTCTTTCATTGATCTTATCACCTGATTCTGCAAGACATAATGCCGATTCACACAAAAAGAAAACCGTAGATTTATTACCCGGGTCTCCCGGATATGACATATTCAGAGTTGTTTGTTTCCCCCCATCACTTTTGGCAAAGGCTCTCATTTTAAAATATCCGTTCTCAATTTGTTTCTCTGAAGGGCCTTCTCCGGGGGCTGGCATGATCTTTCTCAAGAAGCTCCTGAACCATTTTTGAGGGCCTAGTAATGAAATAGATAATAAAATGAGAGAAACCACTAAAAACGGAATAGGATTGTACCACTTACCCAATGAAGAATGCTCACTGTACGAAATACTTGATGCGTAAGGTTTACCAGAATCATGCATCAATGAAGCACTTTTATAAATCACTTTCGAGTTTATGGCTCCCATTATAAATGGTGCAGACCAGCGACCTATTTTATTATCATAACCGAAGAAATTGGCAGATGCGGGGGTGTGAATTTCCTGACCAGTTTGATCCAAAAGTAATCGCGGATCGTTCATTTTTTTGTATTCCCCGGTCTCAAATTTGTTTAGCATAGTTGCTATGGTGCCACCGTTAAAACCACCACTGATACTGTAATAAGCTTTAATATCAAGTTTTGCAGGTTGTTCAAATTCTCTGCTTAAAAGAAATGTAGCTATATCTGCCGGCACGCTGTCAAATCCTGAGAAAGGAATGAGTATCGCTCCATTTTTCTTAGCTAGGGATCCATATGTATCTTTCATCTTTTTTATGAAGCCGACTTCACCGGTAATATCAAGATAATGGGTGCCAAATTTTGCACAGGCTGCGATCACTTCTTCCCCATACAAAGAAAATGGCCCCACAGTAGTGACAATGATCCTGCTTTGTTTTACGACTGCTTCAACTTGCTCCTTCACGGTTGTATCAACAATAAAACATTTTTCAGAGCCTAAGTTAATTTCTGAGGAAACATTATTCAGTTTTTCAGGATTTCGGGCAGCAATTCCCCAGTTTAAATTATCAGGAGCATTTTCATTCAGATATCTGGCTGCACGCTGACCTGTAAAACCGGTTGCACCAATTAGAATAATATCAAAATCTTTTGAAGGCATAATAGGAAGGGGTCAAAATTCATAGGTATAAAAAAACCCCGCACATAAGTTACGTGCAGGGTTTAAAATTCTCGTTGGCAAGAATTAGCCGACTCGAGAAACTTCCACGGCACTAAGGCCTTTAGGGGTCTCTTCAACGTCGTATTCTACTTCTTCGCCATCTGCAAGCCCCTCTTCAAATCCAAGGTTCTGGATGTTGTTGCGGTGAACAAAGATATCTTTTCCACCATTGTCAGGTTCGATGAAACCAAAACCTTTTTGTGCATCAAACCATTTAATTTTACCGTATTCCATAATTGTGTTGTGTTGTATTGAGTGCAACTGCTGATATAACTTTAAACTTAATTATGAAGATATATGCGTGTGCAGTTACTTATTTATTGTTAGTTGTACAAACTATAGAGGGGAAACAAATACTATACTAAATACTAATACTGATTCTTACCATACATTTTGCATCACCCCTAATATCTGCTTTTATACAATTAATACCAAAAAAGTGACTGTTAATTTTAGATTACGTGTTAAGTGTAGCAAATATCAGAATAATATTTAATGCCGAAAGTAATACCATGACGTAATATTCGTTCGAAAATATAGTATGAAAAGTGAATACATGACTAATGTAACTCAGATCGCTAAAAAAATAGTTCTCTTCTGCACTTTCTGCGTGATTTGGAGTACTGTGTCTTTATTAAGTGCTCAACACAATGGGCAAAAGATCTTCGAAATAACAGATAAAAAGGACAAGAGAACTATAATTCCTTTCGAGTTGATAAATAATCTCATTGTGATCGAGGCACGAATAAATGATTCGGAGCCATTGAAATTTATACTCGATTCAGGAGCAGGGCGAAACATTATCACTAACCTATACGATGAAGAACTCACTTTGAACAATGCAAATACTGTTGAGATCGCGGGACTGGGAGAAGGAGATAGGCTCGAAGCTTATCAGTCTTTCGATAACAACATTATTATTGGAGATCGAATTGAGGGGCAAAACGCTGAGGTATTGATCCTGAAAAAAGATGTTTTCCAGTTATCTACATTTATGGGTATAGAAGTTCATGGTATATTAGGAAGTGATCTTTTTCAAAGTTTTGCCGTAGAGGTTCATTATCGACGAAAACAGTTGAGAATTTATGAGCCTGAGCCATTCCGGGATAAATTTGAAGACCTTCCAAAGCACAGAAAGTGGTATAGTTTACCCATCAGTGTTGAGGAAAAAAAATCCTATTTGTTAACCGATTATCAACATAAAGATGGAGACCCATACACATCGCTTCTTCTTTTGTTGGATACCGGTGCAAGTAATTCATTTTCATTATATGAGTCTAAAGATGAAAGTATAAAAATTCCTGAGCGAACCATTAATGCAGTTATAGGAACGGGATTGAGTGGCAGGATAACAGGGGAATTGGGAAGAGTGAAGTCAATGAAAATAGATGAATTCATTTTTTCTGAACCGGTTGTTTCCTATCCTGATAGCTTTTCAGTTCGAAGAGTTTTAAAAGCTGAAGAGAGGAAAGGTAGTATCGGAGGAGACATCTTCCGGAGATTTAAAGTGATCTTCCATTATCAAAATGAAAAGCTGTACTTACGTAAAAATGCAGACTTTGATGATGATTTTGAATACAATGCAAGTGGAGTTGTAGTGAATACACCGGTTCCTGGCCTCCCGTATTTTGTTGTGGCGTATGTTAGGGCAGAATCACCGGCTTATTATGCAGGAGTTAAGGAAGGTGATATTATTACTGAAATAAATGGTGAAAAAGCCTATGAGCTCAGTTTAAATGATTTCATAGACTATTTTCAGAATAAGAACAGTAACTTACTTAGATTAAGGATTCAGCGTGACTCCACTTCGCAATATATCAGGTTTAGAATGGACAACGACTTGATACCTGATTCGTAATTCATGCTAAATTTTACCGATTTTGACTATAATTTGGCCTCATTATTTGGTAATTACTTTCCTTTCAAAATTATAACGAATCGGAATCTACTATGCTTAAACAACTACGAGTTTCAATATTCATGGCTTTTTTCATGACGCTTTCTGTTTCTGTGACTGCACAGGAATCAACTGAGCGAACTTCAAAGGTCGATTGGAGTAATACCACAGAACATCAGGTTACTATTAAAGGAGAACGTGTCCCTTATACAACTACCGTTGGAAATCAGCCTGTATGGAATGACGACGGAAAACCGGTAGCCTCACTTTTTTACACTTATTATGAGCGCTCTGATGTAAGTGACAAGACACGCAGGCCGCTGGTATTTTCCTTTAACGGTGGCCCCGGTTCTGCTTCTGTGTGGATGCACATTGGTTATACCGGACCCAAGCTGTTGAAAATTGACGATGAAGGATTTCCGATCCAGCCTTATGGCGTTGAAGATAATCCACATTCAATTTTAGACGTAGCTGATATCATTTTTGTAAACCCGGTAAACGTAGCTTTTTCCAGAATTTTGGATGATGAAACCGATCGCTCTATGTTTTTTGGAGTGAATGCTGATGTGCAATACCTTGCAGAATGGATCGATAACTTTGTCTCTCGCCAAAACAGGTGGCCATCTCCTAAATATTTAATTGGTGAAAGTTATGGCACCACAAGGGTTTCAGGATTGGCTAATCGCCTTCAATCTTCCCACTGGATGTACCTGAATGGAGTGATACTGGTATCTCCAACTGGACTTGGTATTGACCGTGACGGACCTGTAGGCGACGCGACTCCACTACCTTATTTTGCAGCCACAGCCTGGTATCATGCTGCTTTGGATAATAGACTTCAGCAAAAAGATCTGGATGATATTCTGCCTGAAGTAGAGGAATTTACAATCAACGAATACATTCCTGCTCTTGCAAAAGGTGGCTTTATAAGTGATGCAGAAAGAGATGAAATTGCCGAAAAAGTGTCCTTGTACTCAGGAATCTCCAAACAAGCCATACTGGATCGGAACCTTAGTATCTCAACAGGATTTTTCTGGAAGGAATTACTCCGGGATGAGGAACTGACTGTTGGTCGCCTTGATTCACGTTACCGCGGTATTGATCGTGAAAATGGGGGAGAGCGCTATGATTTTGATCCGGCACTGACTGCCTGGAATCATGCATTTACCCCTGCTATCAATCACTATCTTCGGGATGAGCTCGGCTATGAGACCGACCTTCAATACTGGACATTTGGTCCTGTTCATCCATGGAATCGCAGCGGTGACAATACCGGTGAAAACTTGCGTTCAGCAATGGCAGAAAACCCATTCCTGCATGTAATGACTCAATCGGGATATTATGATGGAGGTACGAACTATTTTGATGCCAAATACACCATGTGGCATACCGACCCAAGCGGCAAGCTAAAAGATCGTATGTCATTTAAAGGCTATCGCTCCGGACATATGATGTATCTGAGAACCGAAGATCTGGAAACTTCCAATCAGGATATCCGGGATTTTATTCGTAATTCTATCCCTGAAGAAGGAATGCCCGCTAAGTATTGAGATCAAGAATTTTATTTATTTAATTCGAAAGGTCATCTATGCAGATGACCTTTTTTATGTCCCAAAAATTCAGAACGAAGTATGAAAATCACAGCACCCAAAAACACAACGCCGCCTACAGATAATTCAGTTAGAGAAGTTTTTCATTTAATAAAAGGCGAAGGCAGGAATACCGTGAGCGACCACTCCCTGTAAGATCTCCAGCTCTTAAATATTGTCTATTTGCTAAGACAATCCTGTTGGCCGATACATAAAGCATGGACATAAAAAAAGCCCCGTACAACTTAATGCACGGGGCTTTCAATTTCTTCGAATTATTGAATTATTCGAGGATATAAACTTCAGTGGCACTTAAGCCTTTGTCAGTTTCTTCCACAGAAAATTCAACTTCTTCGCCATCATTGATGCCTTCGTTAAATCCGAGGTTCTCAATGTTGTTTCGGTGAACAAAGATATCCTTTTCACCATTGTCAGGTTGGATAAACCCAAAACCTTTTTGAGTATCGAACCATTTTACTTTACCGTATTCCATAATATATATATAAGTGTTGTTCGCAGGCACAGTGTACTATATGCTTAAAATTTGAGCATATTTCATTTCTAAAATCGGCTGCGAGAATTAAATGTTAGTTAAACAAACCAGAGAAGGGAAACTAATACTGTACTAAATGAAAAATACCGATGTTGCCTTTAATTAATTTGCACTTATAAGGTCTCGCTATTTCTGGCCAATACCAAATTTAAAGTGAAGAATGATTAAGTGATGAAGTAAGCCTTTTAGTCATTTTTTGTCAGCCCTACTTCATCACTTGACCACCATCAGTCATAGATCTCATTGATCAAACCGGCCATACGTACACCTGCTTTCAATAGGCGCATTTCAACGGTGTCCCAATTCTTGTAGGCATATTCGTAGCTCAGTTCCTTGTCCTCAGGCATTTCATAAACCTGGGGCAGTAACGCCTGTGATTCGTATGCCCAGTCTAAAACAGAACTGCTTTGCCATTCTTCAATTTGCTCCTGAGTGGGGTGATTTATAAAATCGGAAAGTTCTGTGAAGCTGAGCTGCTTGTCATCGATCATTTCACTGTCCCAAACGCGATGTAAATTGGAGTTACTCCAAAACCACTGAAGGCGGACATCATTTCCGCCACGGTCGGTTCCATTCCCAACATGGAGCGGCTGGTGAAGGTCACCGATAAGGTGTACAAGCACTTTTAGGTTCTCTGTTTCCTCCTTGGCTGTAAGGCCGCCTTCCTTTAATTCAGAAACCACTTTATTGATCGCGCAGATGATATCACCGTCTTCATTCTTCTCGGCTTCTTCATAGGTTTCTCCCTCAGGTACGGTTACATAGTGCCATGGAGCCATATAATCGTAGTCGCCATCGGAGCGTACTTCATCCATCCACGTGCTGACTTCTGCAAGTGACTCATTCCCTAACACACGTTTTATTTCATCAGCAGCTTTTTCGGTAAGATACTGCTCGGCAACGTCACCGGTTGTACGGTGACCAATTTGTCCCCAGCGCACGTTTTCGGTAGCGGTTGAAGTGAATCCAAAAATGAAAATGGAAAGAAAGGTGACGAGCTTAGTCATATAAATAATGGTTTAATTTTTGTTCTTATCAAAGATAACAGGCTTGATGTTATGAATCTGTAAATTATTTGCCCAATTCACTTAAAAGATTCTCAACATCCAAAGTACGGGTAAACATTTCTATTTCGCCATCTTTTGTACGTGGCCATTCATTTTCAGACCGGTCACAGTATAACTCAACTCCATTTTCGTCAGGATCATCCAGGTAAATAGCTTCAGAAACGCCATGGTCTGAAGCTCCTGAGATCGGGTACTTTTCATCCATCAAGCGCTGCATAATTTCTGCCAGGTCTTGTCGGGTAGGATAGAGAATGGCGGTGTGAAATAAGCCGGTACTCCGCTTTGGAGCTGGAGGTGCGTCTTTACTTTGCCATGTATTCAACCCTATGTGATGATGATATCCTCCCGCAGAAATAAAAGCCGCCTGATCTCCATAGGTTGTGATCAGCTCAAAACCTAAAAGTCCGCAATAAAAATCGAGGGAGCGTTGAAGATCAGATACTTTCAGATGAACGTGACCAATTTGGGTTTGTGCAGGTACTGTATAAGATTCAGACATAGTAAGATCGTTTAGAGGAATTTGCATCTATTTTCAGCAAGAGATCATTCCAAGAATAAAGGAGGATGCTTTTTATGATGGTCGGTGGCTTCCTGATAAGCCTTTGCTACAGAAAGCAATCTTGCTTCATCAAACAGATTGCCGACAAAAGTGATGCTTGTTGGATTCCCATCCTCAGTGAAGCCATTCGGTAAAACCACGCTTGGATGGCCGGTTAAATTTGTGACCAATAAATTCCCTCCGCCAAATGCAGGGGAGATATAGACATCAACATCCTGCATTACAGAATCCATTTTTTGGATCAGCTCATAGCGGGCACGGTTTGCATTAATGTATTCCGTGGCCGGGATAAAGTGAGCCGCCCGAAATGTATTAGGCCAGGCGTTGGGTTCCTGCCACTGCATCATATCATCCTGATCAGTAAGGGTTAGCTGATCAAAAGCAGCCGCTGCTTCTGCGTTTAAAATTATCCGTAAAGGACCGGCGTTGAACTCGGGAAGTTCGAAAGGAATCAGTTCAACCCCAAGGCCTTTCATAGTTTCGAGCACAAGACTGTCACGCCCTTTGTTCCAGTAATCTTGTTCAATAGCTGATTTTAGATATCCGATCTTTAGTGTAGTAATATCAAGGTCTGCATTATAATTGAAAGGTAGGTTTACAAGGGTTTGATCCTGACCATCTAAACCATAAATAGCATTGAATACAATCGCTGCATCTTCAACACTTCTTGTTATGGGACCGATCTTATCCATGGTCCAGCTGAGGGCCATAGCTCCGGTTCGGCTAACCCGACCATAAGTAGGCCGCAAACCCGTAACACCATTTCGGGTTGAAGGAGATACAATGGAGCCTAAAGTTTCTGTTCCGATGGCAAAAGGGAAAAGTCCGGCAGCTGTACCGGCTGCAGAACCTGCTGAAGACCCGCTTGATCCCTGCTCTAAATTCCATGGATTATTGGTTCTTCCTTCAAACCAAATATCGCCATAAGCGAGCGCTCCCAAAGTTGTTTTGGCTATTAAAACGGCTCCGGCCTCATCCAGTTTTTTGACCACGGTAGCTGTTTCATTGATCTCCTGATCTTTATATGGTGCAGCTCCCCAGGTGGTTTTATAGCCTTCTACAGCCAACAGATCTTTGGCACCATAGGGAATTCCATGCAGCGGGCCACGATAAATACCCTGTTCTAACTCCACGTCCATTTGTTCTGCCTGTTCCAGTGCCCGCTCTCGCGTTACGGTGATGATAGCCTCTAGTTTTTCATCATGTTTTTCAATGCGATCCAGAAAAAATTCAGTAAGCTCAACCGAAGTGATCTTTTGGTCTTTGATCAGTGATGCCAGTTCGCCGATAGAATAAAAAGCCAGCTCGTTACGGTTTTCGGGAAACTCAACATCATCCGGCAGATCCCAAACCTGAGCACCTTGCTGAAACTGAAAGCGTTTACCCACGGGAATTGGGTTGAAGTTGAGGGCGGGTGGCGTGGTGTTATCAAGTTTAAGATCTCTGACAGCGTTAAGAGCACCACGGGTACTTTCAAGAGAGGAGATCATGGTGTCGCGCTCGGTTTCTGTAAACTCCAGTCCGATGATCGAAGCGGCATTTTTGATCATATCGGAGGTAATAGGTGCATCCTTATCCTGAATGATGGTGAAGGCAAGTATGAACCCGAGAGCAATGCCCCCTGTAAAGAATGCGATTTTATTGAGTTTTTTCATGATTTCCT
>Ga0136596_1000359_pt1 | contig 23272 bp, 25 predicted proteins | sample AntRauTorcE11897_FD_101387 | JGI IMG/M metagenome (GOLD analysis project Ga0136596, IMG submission 101387) | Saline lake microbial communities from Rauer Islands, Antarctica - Metagenome Torckler E11 #897 | ecosystem: Environmental > Aquatic > Non-marine Saline and Alkaline > Saline | place... | reverse complement strand
GACCACAGCAGCCTCAACGCCACGAGCCTCAGCGCCGACGACCACATTCAGTACCTCACGACCACGAGGCACACCGCGCTGACTGGCTCCCACGTCACCAACGGGAACACCCACGACCACGTCGGGGGGGATGGCGGGACTGTTGACCACGGGAACCTTGCAGGTCTGACCGGGGACGACCACACCCAGTACCTCACCACCACGAGGCACACGAACCTCTCAGGCGCTCACGTCACCAACGGCGACAGCCACAACCACTCCGGTGGTGATGGGGGTTCCGTTGACCACGGCGCCCTTGGTGGTCTGACAGGGGACGACCACAGCGCGGTGTACGCCAACCACAACCTGAACGAGACGATCACGGGCAACTGGAACTTCTCCAACCGGGTCCGGTCCAAGGGCAACTACGTCGTGCGCTCCTCAGTGGGCGGCTACATCCACGTCTCCTCAGGTGGACCTTCTGGTGGTACGGACGGCGACATCTGGCTTGAATGGTGACCATCTACACGCGCACTTCGGGAACGTGGCGAACCACGATTGACCCGCATGTCAGGGTCTCGGGGACGTGGCGCGACGTCCAGAACGCTTATGTCAGGCTCAGCGGGTCGTGGCGCAGCGTCTACCAGCGCCGGGCGCCCACACAGGTGTCGACGTGGAATCCCACGGACTCGGCCACATGGCGGACCGACTACGACTACTGGCGGACTGACAACGACGACGTCTATCAGGGGTCGTGGGCCGGGTACGGCAACTACTACGGCCTGTACTTCTACAACTCGTCCAGCATCCGCTCGGTGCTGCAGGCCGACGGTGGGCGCGTCATCACCAACTTCCGCGCCTACCTCGTGCGCAAGAACTCCTCGCATGGCTACACCTCGGCGCAGAGTGTCTACGCCTACCTGCACAACTACGACTCCCAGCCGGGTGGCATCCCAACTATCTACAGTGGGCCCTACAACGTGGGGTCCTTCACCCGAGGTCAGGCGAAGTGGGTAGACCTCCCCAACTCGTGGGCTGAGACGCTGCGCGACGGGACGCGCCGGGGCATCGGGTTCTACAACGGCTCCAGCCCCTACGTTATCTTGGACGGGCAGAACACGAGCAGCACCCGTGGCCGACTGGAGATAACCCACTCATGAGCGACACACCTGACGCAACACACGAGAGCGCCCCACTGACACTGGACGAGGTCGACCGCCTCATCCACGTCAGCGAGTCCGAGATACTGGAGCAGGTCAGCAGGGAGAGCCCCCTGTTGGTGCGTGCCATCTCTCTGGGTATGCAGAACGAGAAGTTGAAGAGCGTGGTCGTGCAGCAGACCGCCGCGCTATCACTCGCTGAGGCCGAGGCCGCGAAGGGCCACGAGGCGATGGAGCGCGAAGCAGCACGAGAAGCATCCGAGCAGGAGTAGCCCTTGGCCGTCTTCGGCCTCACAGTATTCGGGACAGGCGAACTCTACGGCCTGCCCGGATTTGGTGCGCGTGCAGGTAAGGGCTTTGCCGCTGAGACGATGACTGCTGAGCCCTTGGGCCAAGCCAAGGAGGGTCGCTACGGGCAGGTGCGCATCGAGTGGGTGCCACCGGTGGGCGACTGGACGAGGGTCCGTCTCAACAGGCGCTTCACCGGATTCCCCGTGTCGTCCCCTGACGGCACCATCATCCACGAGAGCGCCAAGTCGAACAACGTCGTAGTCGTCATCGACGACGGGCTCACCGAAGGCGTCACGGCCTACTACACACTCTTCGTGCTCGACGAGTCTGGGTCCTCTGACGTCTGGTTCCGAGCGGGGGAGGCGTGGTCGATTGTCGTTGAGGACCATGACTTCCACTGGCTGTTGATGCAGGCGCTCCCGGACGCGGCCATCACCGCTGACTACGCCGCGTCTGACATCCTCGATGAGGAGCGCAAGTACCCCCTGACGAGGTTCTTGGAGGTCATCGCCTTCGAGTTGGACCGGTTCAAGTCCCTCATCCGTCCGCTGGAGGCGCTCTACGACCCAGAGCAGACCCCTGCTGCGGGCATCCCTCTGCTCGTGAGCCAGTTCGGCATCGTGCCCGAGCCCAGCATCGGCGTCACCCGCCTGCGTTCTCTGGCGAGCAACGCGGCCTACCTCAACTCCAAGCGCGGAACGCTCCCCGGTGTAGAGGCTCTGGCCAGCGTCTTCACAGGCTGGGGGGCGACCGTCACCGAGGGCATCAACCTGATGCTCCGCGAGGACCCGGACTCATGGTCCCTCGACGGCACTGCGACCTTCATCACCGACCTCATCGCCAACCCCCCGTCGGACTCCAGCGCTCAGTGGGGCATCACGATGGGGGATGCTGCCGCCGTCAGGATGCGCACCGCAGACGTGGCAGGCAGCGAGCACCTCTACTCGGCGCCGGTCACCGCGAGCACGGACTACACCTTCTCCTTCGAGGTCTTCCCTGAGACCACCACCGAGGACTTCACCGCCGTGCTCCGCACCTACACGGGCGACGGCACCTTCATCAGCGAGAGCGCGGGCACGCCGGTCACCGCAGCCTCCGGGGGCTGGACGACGGTGACGCACACCTACAACGCCGACGCCACGGCCCTGTTCATGGAAGTGGCCATCGACGTCACCGGTGGCACCAATGGGGACGAGCACTTCTTCAAGAACCTGCAACTGGAGGAGGCGCCATCGGCAACCACCTACGAGCCCGCTCGGCAGGTCATCTTCGCTTTCGAGTCGCCGTACACCAACCACATCACCACGCCCTCCTTCGAGGACGCCATCGCTCCCGCGTTCACCGTGACCAACGCCACCCCCGCCTTCGACGCCACCTACGCGCGCTTCGGGGCCGACAGTTGGCAGGTCACACCCACCACGCCCGGTATCGACACCGTCGTTGAGTCCGACGACACGATGCCCGTGCAGGCGGGGGACCCGGCGATGGTGCGCGTGAGCATCCGGCCCGTCACCACCGACACCGACGTCACTGTGGACCTCGTGTGGCTCGACGGGGGCGCCTCTGAGGTCAGCCGCACCAGTCAGGTATTCAGCCTGACAGCCGACGGCTGGAACGACATGTTCCTCGCGGAGCAGGCTCCCGGGACCGCGACGCAGGTCAAGATAGAGGTGACGTGGCAGGACACGGTCTTCAACATCGACGCCGTGGCGCTGGTGGACACCTACGGCGTGCAGTACTTCGATGGCACCACGCTGGCGGGAGAAACGTACTGGGAGGGCGGCCTCGGGAATGAGCACAACGCCATCTCCTACTACTACCCCCTGCGTCAGGTCAAGACCTTCCGGCTCGACGACGTTCTTCCGAACTTCCTACCGTTGAACAGGTCATTCGCTCTCCAGTTCGATGATTCTCCCTGAATCTGGGGTGCTAACTAAAGTTGTCGCCCAGTTGACCTGTTCAACCTAGCGATTCAGGTTGAGTTTCCAGAGTTGTACAGGTAGGGTTGCTTCTCCGAGGAGAGGCCAACCGTGACACCCTTCGTCATCGCCGCACTAACGCAGGCAATCGTGGACGTCATCAAGACGCTGCGCTTCCTGCCACCGATGTCGTCGGCCGTGAAGTTCGCTGTCGCTGCGGCGGTCTCGTTCCTGCTCGCGCTGCTCATCTCGGGTGGCGTGGACTGGACCCTCTGGGGAACCTCGCTCGCTCTCGCCCACGTCCTGCACGTAGTCATCCGACTGCTGCTGGCTGGGGCGGACCGCGTGAGGCTCCTGTCCATTCTCGACCAGCGCCTCTCTGGACGGCGCTAACCCAACACTGGAAGACCAACCATGAGCACTGAAATCCTTATCTTCGGCACTGGGGAGTTCCCCCGCCGCAACTTCAACCGCGTGGCTGACGAGTTCTTCGGCAACGAGGACTTCGACTACCCCGTCACCGCCGTGTTCTTCGCGGACAGCGACTGGTCCGCAACCACGGACGTGGCGTTCGACTACGCCATGGAGAGCGAGTACTTCACCGACGAGCCCGTCGTTCTGGCGCCGACGGACGACGAGAAGGTCGACGACCTCAAGTTGCTCGAAGACCTCACCTCCGAGGGCGCCGTCGTGGAGCGCTACGACGACGTCTACGCAGGCGTGATGACACGCAGTGACTTCACCCACGCCCTGTGCCTGTTCGACGAGAACGACGAGGACCTCGCGGAGGACGTGATGGTGTTCGTCGAGGACGGCCGCGTCGTCTACGACGTCGTCGGCGGGATGCTGGAGTTCGATGTCGCGGTGGAAGAAGCCGAGGACGTCGAGCCCGAGCACGTCGAGGAGCCGGAGGACGACGAGATGGAAGCGGTCAACCCCGATGACTCCGCACCGCCGGACCCGGAGGAGAAGTTGCACCCCAAGGTCAAGGTGGCGCTGGACAAGTTGCACGAGGCGCTGAGCGACTCCGACTCGGGCGACGCTGACACCAAGGCGCTGGCCAGCCAGATTGGCCGGGGCGCCATGGAGAAGACCCTCGCCTATCTCGGCATCGAGCAGTACAAGGGCATGCACACCAAGACGATGGTGGACGAGGTGCTGGACTCGCTCTGGGAGACGATGCAGGCTGCGGAGACGTCCGACGAGGAGCCGGAAGAGGACCTCGGTAGCGAGGACTCGGCCGACAGCGACGACAGCGTGGACTCTGCGGACAGCGACGACTCGCCCGACGAGGACGAGGAGGAGCCAGAGGCGCAGGACGTCGAGGTTGCCACCGTGCAGGAGGACGCCTACGTCGGGGGGGAGCCCACGGTCACCTTCAGCGACGGCACGAACGAGAACTCGTCGGGGACCTACAACGGCTACACCGTGGACGCCCGACCGGCGATGGTGCACGTCGCCTTCGCTGACCTCGTGGAACTGCTGGCGCTCTACGACGGCGATGTCGAGGAGGCGGTCAAGGCCGCTGCTGCCTTCGGAGTCACGTTCGAGGACGCTCGCTGACGGCCCGGGACGTGGGGCTGGGAGCGGTTTCTGGCCCTGCGTCCTGTGCGTCAAGTCTGGCTCCGTGGGGTGCGATGCGTTCCCGAGTGCCAAGCAACCTAACCGACTGACCTCCGGGGGTCAACCGTGAATCCGAACGACATCGCTGACCTGACCGACGAGGAGCGCCTGCTGCTGGTGCTGATGGTCCGCAAGCGAAAGGCCAAGACCGGCACCGTGCGGGACACCGCCGAGCAGGTCTGCCAGCGCCTCGGCTGGACCCACAGCGACTACCGCGGGCGGCTCGGCATCCTCGTCGACATCGAGGCCGTGACGCTGTCCGCCAACGGCCGGGTCACGGTCCCAGCGACCACGGCTGAGGTCGTGGACCACCACGCCGACCTGCTGGAAATATCTGGTCGCCTCGTGCGCCCCGGCGCGCCCGCGCGCGGGAGTCTTCCAAGCAAGAGGCTCGGGGACTCAGGAAGTTCCCCTACCCCCCTACGGGGGGATAGGGAACATCCCTCCCCCCTCACCTCCCCGCAAACGGGAAATCGGACCCGCCGTCGAGGGGAGAAAAACTGGACCCCGTTCGACCTCGCCAACCACTTCGCGACGAGGGTCACGCAGTTCGCTGGGCACTCGCATGTGCCGCCCGGCGTGAGCAACAAGAAGGCCCTCGCTGCCAACTTCCGAACGTGGGTCAACGAGGGCATCGACGCCGCCGAACTCCGAGCCATCATCGACTACTTCGCGGCCAACATGGCGCGCTACGTCAGCGACGGTGTGCCAGTCTGGAAGTCGTTCCTCGCTCGCCGTGCTGCCATCTGGGCTGACTACCACGGTGAGCAGCCCGAGGTGTACGACGAGGCTGATGACAGCAACTCCGACTGGAGCCTTGACAATGCCTGACCCGTCCGTTAGCGTCAGCAGTGGTCTCCGTTTGTGTGTCGGTCCCGAGAAGCCAACATCCCAAAGTAGGCCACCAACGACTAGCCCCTGTGTCCTTGGCCCTTCCTCGGGCCTGCGGTGGATGCAGGGGTTGGTTGTTGGAACCGCGAAGCACCACTCGACGCCAGATACGCAGAGGAACTCTCGATGACCTTCTCAGCACCACTCCCCGACCGCTTCGACGACGTCCTCGACTGGTTCGTACCCCTGCCCTCACAGGAGCCCGTCGCGGAGTGGGTCGCCGCCTACGACGGTGGAGCGCAGGGCTTCTCCCTGCTGGGCCCCCCGGGCTCGGGCAAGACCGCGAGCGCCTGCTGGGCAGCGAGGTCCGCCGAGGCCGTGACCGGCGTGTCCGTCGGCTACGTCACCTCGCTGAAGTACCAGCACGCGCTGCAGGCCCGCATGAGCCTTGAGAGCATGGCCAAGGCCGCGCCCCCTGAGAGCCTCGCTGAGGTCTGGGAGCGGCACGAGAACGTCACGGGATGGACGAAGTGGTTGCGCACCGACTGTGACCTGCTCGTCTTCGACGACTGGGGCAAGGAGCACACCACGCACACGAGGTTCATCGAGGACGAGATTGAGTTCCTCTTGCGTGACCGCTTCGACCACTCGCTGCCGACGCTGCTGACCAGCAACATGGGACTGTCCTCCATCAAGACCCGGTTCGGTGACGCGATGTCGTCGTTCATCCACGAGGCGTTCCCGCCCATCGCCATCACAGGTGACGACCGGCGCCGCGCATGAGCATCAACGACTCCCCTGCACCGCGCCTGCTCATGGTCTGGGAGGGTCTCATCGCCCTGCCCAGCAAGGAGCGCGAGTTCGACGAGACCGACACCCTGATGCGGCTGTACCCCACCCGCGCGCTGAACGGCTGGGTCACCGACGCCCGCATGAGTGCCCGCCTCCGCGACGCGTGGGACCACTCGGCCTACGTCATGGACGCCATCACGTTCTTCGGCAAGCGCGCGGCCGACGCCATTGAGCAGCGCCTACGGTCCGAGCACGCAGCCATCGACCAGATGCTGTACGCCGACGACCCACGACTGCTGGACGAGATGAGCATCGAGCACTTCGGGGTCTACCACGGCGCCGATGCCTACAAGGGCCTGCTGGGCGACGCCGAAATCTACCTCTGGAACCCCGACAACTTCGATCTGCCTAACTGATGGATGCCCCACGCTCACTGCTGACAGCCCTCCTGCGGGATGGCGACTTCAAGCAGATAATCGACGAAGGCATCACCCAGAAGGACTTCCACGAGGACGCGCCGCGCAAGGCGTTCGAGTTCGTCCGCGAGTTCTGGCTGGACCACAAGGAACTGCCCACCCGCAAGACCGTGGAGCAGGACTTCCCTGACGCGCTGCTGCACGACCCCGAGGCCTCCGAGCCCCTGTCGTACTACGTCACCGAGGTGCTCAACGACACCCGCTTCGGCCTGCTGTTCGACGGCATCCGCGAAGCCGCTGGTGAGATAGACACCGACGAGCGCGTCTCCAAGACCGATATGGACCGCGCCGCAGCAACCCTGTCGGTGATGCTGCAGGACTACCACGAGCGCGGGGGCAACCTTCGGGCGGTCGACATCGCTCGTAGGGGCTCTGAGTGGTGGATGAAGTACCTCGCTGACGCGAAGGACAACCGCTCCATCAAGGGCATCCCCCTCGGTCTGCCCGCGCTGGACCACAACCTCGGTGGCCTGAGGCCTCAGCAGTTGGTGACCATCACCGGCCTGCCCAAGAGCGGTAAGGCGCAGCCTCTGACTACGCCTGTGCTGACCCCTTACGGGTGGAGGCAGATGGGTCGCCTAGCCGTAGGGGACTTCGTCATCGGAAGCAGTGGAGCCCCCACTCGCGTGGAGGCTGTCCACCCCCAAGGGGTCGTCCCCACTTACCGCGTGTCGTTCTCCGACGGCGGGTCCACCGAGGCGTGCGGAGAGCATCTGTGGCAGACGCTCCCGCACAACAAGAAGGAGCGGGTTCTTACCACGGTAGAGGTGCTTGCCCTCCTGTCGAGCGGCAAGACACGGGACCTGTATGTGCCCGTAGCCGGTGTCTCTCAGTTCTCAGCGACGAGCCACCTGCTCTTGGAGCCTCGGCTTATGGGCCTCCTCCTCGGCGACGGCTCTTTCCGGCCGGGAGGCCCGACTCTTTCGTCGGGGGACGAGGTGCTGGTCCGGTACGCGGAGGTGTCTTCCCCCGGAGCCACGAGCACCTCGCAGACGGACAACCACTGGGTCGTACGGTTCAACAAAGGCTCGATGCCTCACAACCCTGTTGTCAGCGCGCTTAAGACGCTCGGCCTATGGGGTCGCTTCTCCGTGGATAAGTTCATCCCCGAGGTGTACCTGCGCAGTTCTCCTGCGAACAGGATGGAGTTGCTGCGGGGGCTTATGGACGCCGACGGGGGTATGAACGGCAAGTCCGTGTGCTTCTACACGTCTAGCGAAGGTCTTCGGGACGGCGTGTGCGACTTGGTTCGGGGACTCGGTGGGGTTGCCACGGTGCGCCCCAAGGAGGGCGAGCACAGGGTGTCGTACACCGTGTCCATCAGGCTCCCGACTGAGGCCGGCTCTCCCTTCGGGTTGGCTCGGAAGTCGGAGGCTTGGGCCGCGACGGGGTCGGCACAGAAGAGGCCGCCGTCACGACGGATTGTCTCCGTCGAGGAGGTTGAGCCACAGGACTCCCAGTGCATCACGGTGGCAGCCGATGACTCCCTGTACGTGACCGAGGACTACGTCGTAACCCACAACTCTCTGGTCACCCTGAGGTCTGCCATCGAGGCCAGCCGCTGGGGGTACCGGCCGCTGTTCGTGTCCTTCGAGATGAGCGTGACCGAGCAGGAGGAGCGCTACCACGCGCTGAACTCCCATGTCTCGCTGACGCGCATGCAGCAGGGGCGCCTGCGGAGCAGCGAGCGCAAGAAGGTGCAGAAGTCCTTCCGCTACCGCGAGCGCAACATGGGCGGGTTCATCATCGCGGAGGACCCCCACTCGATGACCACCGTCACCGCCATAGCCAGCCAGATTGAGACCCACAACCCCGACATCGTCTTCATCGACGGGGTCTACATGATGGATGACGAGCAGGGTGAGGACACCGGCTCCCCGCAGGCGCTGACCAACATCACCCGCAGCCTGAAGCGGCTGGCCCAGAAGAGCGACGTCCCCATCGTCATCACCACGCAGGCGCTGGGGTGGAAGACCACCAAGAAGCACGGCGTGACCGCGAGCAGCACCGGCTACTCCTCGTCGTACCTGCAGGACTCCGACGTGCTCATCACCATCAACACCGACGAGGAGGACGTGCGCAAGAAGCGATACACCATCGACCTCACGCGTACGGGCACACCAACCACGGCCGTCTACGTCTGGGACTTCAACAAGACCGGCGTCCTGCTGGAGGTCGCGGAGGACGAGGCTGAGGACTTCAGCGGGTTCGATGGGACGGACATCTGATGGCACTCGTGCTGGTCCCCGAAGACGTCGAGGCGGTCCTCGACGAACTCGGCATGGGTGTGGGGCGCACCACCGATGACGAGGTCTGGTCCCTGTGCCCTGCGCACTACGAGCGCCTCGGGAAGCAGGACACCAGCCCGACCAACTTCTCGGTGAACATGGACAGTGGCATGTGCTACTGCTTCTCGTGTGGCTACGGCGACACGCTGACCAACATGGTCGCCCGCTACTTCTTCTCCAACGACGCGTGGGCTGCCTCGGGATGGCTGCGCGACCGTGGTGCCACGCTGGTCGACGCCATCGACCGCATCGACCGCAAGGTCAAGAAGAGCCACGTCGAGGCAGGTCTCATTGACGGCACCGACCCCGACTTCAAGTTCGTGCTGTTCTCCGAGCCGCCCCCGCTCGCGCTCGACAAGCGCAACCTGACAGCCGAGGCCTGCGACCGGTTCAAGGTCCGCTGGGACGAGGGCAAGGCCCACTGGATTATCCCCTTCATCGCAGCCGACGGTCGGGTCAAGGGGTGGCAGCGCAAGTGGGACGGCGGCTTCGACAACGAGCCCGCCAAGGTCCGAAAGCGTGAGTTCCTCTTCGGCGTGCACAACCTGTCCGCGTCCCGGGGCATCCTCGTGGAGTCCCCGCTGGACGCTGTCAGGCTGGCCACCGCTGGCTACGAGGGCGGGCTGGCCACCTACGGCGTGGAGATAAGCGACGAGCAGATTGCCCTCCTGCTCAAGTCCGTGGACTCGCTGGTGCTGGCGCTGGACAACGATGCCGCTGGCCACCGCGTGACCCGTGAGTTGATAGAGAGGCTGGGGCGCAGGATGCCCGTGCGCGTCTTCAACTACGAGGGCTCCCGCGCCAAGGACCCCGGCGACATGTCGAACGAGGACATCGACTACAGCATGGACACAGCCAAGAGCACCCTGCTGATGCCCCGGGGGCACTGATGTTCACCGGGACCCTCAAGCCGTTTCAGGAGGACGCCGTCCAGCGCATGCTGGAGCGCGAGTCGATGCTGCTGGCCGCCATCATGGGCTCGGGCAAGGCGCAGCCTGTGTCAGAGCCTGTGCTCACGCCCGAGGGCTTCGTGCCCATGGGGTCGCTGCAGGTGGGCGACGAGGTCGTGGGCTCGGACGGGAAGCCCACTGAGGTGGTTGGTGTGTTCCCGCAGGGGCGTCGTGGGGTCTATCGGGTGACCTTCTCCGATGGCTCGTCCACGCGCTGTGACAGCGAGCACCTGTGGGCGGTGCATACCGCGCAGGACCGCTACAACGACCGCCCTCTCAGGGTCATGACCACCAACGATATCCGGGCCAATGGGACGTTGGACAAGCACGGCAACTCACGCTTCTTCATCCCCATGGCAGGAGTGGTGGACCACCCCGAGCGCGACCTCATGGTGGACCCCTACCTCCTTGGGCTCCTGCTGGGCGACGGATGTCTTCTACACAACCGAGTCACCCTGTCCACAGCAGATCCCGAACTCACTGGCTGGGTCCTCGCACTCGCCCCCGAAGGTGACGTTGAGACGCGGAGAGAGGGAGACTACGACTACCACATCGTCTACCGGGGGCAGCGCAACAACCCCCTCCTCGACCGCCTTCGCCAACTCGGGGTGTACGGACACAAGGCGCACGAGAAGTTCGTCCCCGAGGTCTACCTGCGGTCGTCGGCATCGCAGCGCCTTGCACTGCTGCAGGGTCTGCTGGATACGGACGGCTCGGTGGATGGTGCGCGCACAGGGACCTGCATCGAGTTCTCCTCGGCAAGCCTGCAACTCGCTGAGGCTGTGGCTGACCTCGTTCGGTCCTTCGGAGGGTCCCCCTACCTGCGGAGGAAGACCACGTCGCACCGCGACTCCCACAGGGTCACCTTCACCGTGTGGGAGGGGCTGGAGTTCTTCCGTCTCAATCGGAAGCAGTCAGCAGTCACTACCCCGACCAAGTACGGGCCCCGTCGAAGCATCGTGAGCATCGAGGAGGACGGGGTCGAGGAGGTCCAGTGCATCAAGGTGGCTGCCGAGGACTCCCTCTATGTCACCAAGGACCACATCGTCACCCACAACACCGTGATGACCATCGCTGCCATCGAGCGCCTGATTGAGTCCGGCGAGGTCGAGTCAGGGCTGGTCGTGGTCCCCGCTGCCGTGAAGTTCCAGTGGCTGGAGGCGTTCGAGGAGTTCACCGACGTCGCCCGTGTGCTGGTCATCGACGGGACGCCCTCCCAGCGCGCGGAACAGTACGCCCGCGCTCCTCGCTACGAGTACGTCATCGTCAACTACATGCAGTTGCTCAACGACTGGGACGAGATTGCCTCGCTGCCCATGGACTTCCTCGTCTGCGATGAGGTGCAGGCCATCAAGTCCTTCAAGGCCCAGCGCTCCAAGCGGGTCAAGCAGTTGCTGCCCCGCTACCGCTTCGGGCTCACGGGTACGGCCATCGACAACAAGGCTGAGGAACTGTTCTCCATCATGGAGTGGGTGGACGACTCCGTGCTCGGACACTGGCGGCGCTTCGACAAGACCTTCATCAGCCGCAACCGCTACGGCTGGGTGGAGAAGTACGTCAACCTCCCGCTCCTGCACAACACCATGCAGGAGGCGATGGTCCGCTACTCCTACGAGGACATCAAGGAGTACCTGCCCGGCCGCGAGCAGCAGGCTGTCCTCGTGGCTCAGCGACGCAAGATGCGCACGCTGTACAACCAGATTTCCACCGACCTGCAGGTTGAACTGGCAGCAGCAGCCGGGGCCGGGATGTCCTTCTCGCTGGAGGACCACTACTCCTCAGACTCCTCCGCCTCTCCTGCTGAACTCGCGCAGCGCGGGCGCATCATGAGCCGCATGCAGTGCCTGCTGATGCTGTGCGACCACCCGCAGTTGCTGGTGGAGAGCGCCCGGCGCTTCAACTCCCCCACCGAGAACACCGGCAGCAAGTACGCCGCTGAGATTCATGGACGTGGGTGGCTCGACGACCTGCCCCCCGCCACCAAGTTCGACGACGTGCTCGACTACATAGAGAAGGTCATGGAGGACGATCCGGTGAACAAGGTGGTGCTGTTCTCCTTCTTCTTGCCGACGCTGGACTGGCTCCACGAGGAACTGGGCAAGCGAGGCATCAGGTCCATCACGCACACCGGCAAGATGTCCAACCGCGTCAAGCAGGACGTGCGCAACGAGTTCAAGACCGACCCCGACTGCCGCGTGTTCCTCTCCAGTGAGGCCGGGGGCGTCGGCGTGGACCTGCCCGTGGCCAACTACCTCATCAACTACGACCTGCCGTGGAGCGCGGGGCGCCTCAAGCAGCGCAACTTCCGCATCCAGCGCCTGAGCAGCACCTTCCCCACCATCCACATCCGGGACTTCATCACCGAGGGCTCGCTGGAGGAGAGGCAGTACGCGGTGCTGCGCAAGAAGCAGGCGCTCGACGGCGCCATCATGGACGGCGACTTCGACGACACAGGGGAGTTGGTCATGGACGACATAGGCACGTTGAAGGACTTTCTTGCACAGGCTGGTTGACATGGCCTGTACCCGCCTGTATCCTCGTTCTTCCACCCGTAACTGACACACACGACTTATCGGGAGTCCCACATGAGCAGCAAGAAGAAGGTCCTCGTCCGCACCGGCACCGACCCCCTCCCAGAGGAGGCTCGGCAGTACGTCACGCTCAAGGACACCCACAAGGAACTGGGTGGTCGCATCAAGGACTTGCGCGACCGCCTCATCGACCGTGTGTCGTCCACAGGCACTGAGATTGAGGGCGGGCACCAGTTGCTCTCCCTGCCTGACGACATCGTGGCAGCCACTGGCATCAAGGCGTTCAAGCGCGAGAAGCGCGTGAGCCAGTCCTTCCGCGAGGACGAGTTGATGGCCATGCTCAAGGACAAGGGCCTCTACAAGGACGTGACCAAGACGGTCCGCGTGCTGGACGAGGACGCCCTGAGCGCCGCAGTATTCGAGGGCAAGATTTCCGAGGCCGAACTCAACTCTGTCGTTGACCAGAAGGTCTCGTGGGCACTCACCATGGAGAAGAAGTGATGGCGGACTACACCGAGATGACAGCCAGCGCAGTGCTTGCGGACCTGAAGGGTCCCGGCTCTGTAAACGAGGACGGAGAGGTCTGGGACGGTGACACCTTCGTCAGCCCCTCTGTCTGGGGGAGCATGCGAGCCCTGCCCCCCGAGACTCCCATCGAGCAGTCCAAGGCGAAGTTCAAGGCGGAGTACCTGAAGACCTTCAAGAACCGCATCACGGACAGGGAGCGTGAGGTCAAGGACGCCGAGTCTCGACTCATCAGTGCTGTCGATGACCTTCGCATCGCAGAAGCCCACGCAGACAGGTGGTACGGCTCATGAAGCCCGGAGACTCCCTGACCGCTGTGGAGGTCGCCGTCGTGGCCAAGGCGATGGACTGGTACGAGAGGCAGTGGCCCTTCGACCCTGAGAAGAAGTCCTTCGCCTTATCCCCGTTCTTCCCCGAGGTGCGCGGCGAGGTGCTACCTCCCAAGGTCGAGGTCCATCACTTCGACGGATGGCGCATCGGCTGGATAACGGTCGAAGACGGCATCTCTCGTTTCGTGCGCGACTACAAAGAGGACCCAGCGTGACCGACCCGGCCAAGACCTACCCCGGCTCCAAGCAGGTGCGCCGCCTCGTACGCGGTGACACCGTCGAGCCCGAGGCCCCCGAGTGGCGCATCGACCCACGGTCGTACCTCGTCAACGGGAAGCCCGTGGAGTTCTTTGCCATCGGCTCGCTCGCGACAGCGCTCAACCGCAGCGTTCAGACCGTCCGCCGGTGGGAGCGCAAGGGATGGATTCCCGAGGCCACCTTCCGCACCAGCGGCAAGAAGAAGGACCGCCTCTACACCGAGGTGCAAATCAAGGGGCTGCTCATGCTGGCACGCGAGGCAGACCTGCTGGACCCCTCGTCTCGCAAGCCCGTGGGGGACACCGACTTCCCCGCGCGTGCCCACAAGTTGTTCGAGCGACTGGAGCAGGGATGAGGGCGTTCGCCGTTGCGTCCATAATCGCGTTCATCGTCGTCTACTCCCTGCTGGAAGGAGTCCTCTGATGCAAATCTCAATGGGACACGGCTTCAAGATTCGACTCGGCAACTACGAGATGGACGAGGCCAGCACCCACGTCACGATGAACCACCGCGACCTCGGCTACACCGACGAGGAGTGGGACGTCTACGTCAGCGACGTAGGACACGAGGAGGCGTTCGGGGAGTTGTCTAACGCTGTCCGGGGTCACCTCTACGACACCCTGCTCGGTGAGTTGCAGGCCGTCGAGCCCTACATCGTCGAGCCCGAGGAGACGTTCGTACCCCTCTGGCTGGCAGACCACGAGCCCGTAGCGCAGAAGAAGCGCGGCTCCTAGCACCGGCAGTGTCACACCCCTGCCGTACAACTTCATAGAACCCTGCGGGCAACCGTTCGCAGGCTCGCCAACTAGCACCCCACAGGAGGGTCACCCCATGGCGACATCAACACGTCGCGGCTCACGTCGCGGCACCACCGAAGAAGAGAAGCCCAGCCCATCGCGGCGAGGCGACTCCTCAGGCTCACGTGGTCGCACTCGCGGCTCGCGTAGGGATGAGGAGGACGAGGAGACTGAGGAGTCTCCTGAAGAGGAGAGCCGTGGTTCCCGCAGGGGACGACGGGCCAGCGCTGAGGACGATCGTCCCAGCCGTCGTCGTGCTGCAGAGTCCGACGATGACGACAAGGGTCCCAAGCGGGCTCGCGGTCGCCGTGGTTGGGGAGCAGCCGACAAGCAGCACGCTGTCACCAAGTCCAGCAGCAGTGACTACGTGCCCCGGGAGACCATCTGGAAGCCCGGTGAGGAGTTCACGCTGGTGAAGTTCGTGGCGGACGAGCCTTTCGTCTCCTACGCGCAGCACTGGATTAACGCCAAGCCCAAGGGCCGCGCTGGGTGGGAGTGCATCGCACCCCTTCCCTACGACGACGATGACTCCGACAAGTACGGCGAGGTGGGAGACTGCCCGCTGTGCGAGTTCCTCGACGACGGTCCGCGCATGCAGGTGATGTTCAACGTCATCATCTTCAACGAGGACCTTGACGAGTGGGAGTACCGCGTCCTGCGTGCTGGCGTCACTCTGACTGACCAGTTGAAGGCTCTCAACGAGGGTCGTCACGGCCCGCTCTCCAAGTTCTACTGGGAGATTATGGCCACAGGCACGAAGGGCTCCTACAGCCCCAACTGCTCGGTGGTTCGTGACCGTGACCTGCCCGAGGACTGGGACCTCGACCCCCTCTCTGAGGACGCGGTCGAGGAACTCACTGCCAACGCGTACACCGAGGACATCATCTCGTTCCCGACGTACAAGCAGTTGGAAGACCTCATCGACGAGATGATGGAGTCCTGACCCCATGAACCGTCCCCCTGTGCAGCGCCTCACGCGTACGCCCACCGTCACCACGGAGGCAGACGCCGAGGCCTTGATTGACCACTACCTACAGCAGGAGGCCTTCGCCTTCGATGTGGAGTCGGTCGGTGAGCACAGGGGGACCGGGGCTCTGGCTCAGGTGACGTGGCTGTCCATGGCTACCCATGGGCGCGTTGACGTCATACCACTGGGCCATCCCCACGGGGAGTTGGTCAAGCGTGCCTACACCCGCCGGGAGAAGTACTTCGACCCTGAGGTCCTGACGGAGGTCACCAAGGTCCCCAAGACCCAGTACCGCTCGGTCTCCGAGCCAGCCCAGTGGACCCCGGCGCCCCCGCAGTTGCGGCACAGCCAGTTCTGGAAGATTGCTGAACCTCTCTTCATGAGCGAAGAGATAGTCACGGTCTGCCACAACTCGCTGTACGACCTCGCGGCAGTGAGCAAGTACCTGCCGTCCAAGCCAGCCCCGCCCTACGACGACACCATGTTCATGGCCCGCCTCATCGACGAGGGCAGCCGCATGGGTCTCAAGTCCATGGTCGAGAAGGGCAACAAGGTCTCGACCTCAGACCCCCGACACTTCCCCGGCTACGGGCACAAGTACGACCACGAGAACGTCGGGCGCGCGGTCGAGAAGCACCCCTTTGGCAAGGTCGCCCGCTACGCCGCGCTGGACGCGATGTACACGTGGTGGCTCTGGCAGGACCTGTGGCCCATCCTCGAACTCCACAAGGACGTGGAGACCATCTACCTCGCGGAGATGGACCTCTACGAGTACCTGCTGGACATGCACCTTGAGGGCCAGCCGGTCAACAAGGAGGCGCTGTACGAAATCTCCGAGGTCTTCACCAAGGACCTGCACGAGGCAGAGAAGGCCGTGTACGCGGAGGCAGGGAAAATCTTCAACCTCAACTCCCCCGTGCAGATGCGCGAGGTGCTGTTCGAGGACCGCGACAACGAGCCGGTCAAGATGACCGACGGTGGTGACCCCTCCACGGACAAGGAGGTGCTGTCAGCGCTGGAGCACAAGGACCCCATCGCCGCCAAGATTCTGCACTTCCGAGAGTTCAACAAGATGGTCTCCTCCTACCTCGGGGAGACCATGGAGGACGGTGACGTCGAGGGAGGCCTCGGGCGCTTCATCATCGACGGCCGCATCCACACCGACCTCAAGCCATGGGGAACCGTCACAGGACGCTTCAGTAGTTCAGATCCTAACCTTCAGAACATCCCGCGCCGGGGCGAGCACGCCCACCTGATGCGCAAGTTGTTCGTGGCGCCCCCGGGCTACCACCTCATCGTGGCTGACTACAGCCAGATTGAGTACAGGGTGCTCGCCCACTACAGCGGCGACCCCACGCTCATCAAGGCCTTCGAGGACGGGTACGACCCGCACGCTGCCGTGGCCTCCATGCTGCTGGGCAAGGCCATCGACGAGGTCACCCCCGAGGAACGCGACCTCGGCAAGGCCCAGCCGGTGGACGAGCCTGTCCTAACACCGGACCGAGGGTTCGTCCCGATGGGCTCTCTCGTCGTAGGGGACTTTGTCGTCGGCTCGGACGGGCAGCCCACCGAGGTGCGCGGCGTCTTCCCCCAAGGGGTGCGTCCCACGTACCGGGTCACCTTCTCCGACGGGTCGAGTACCCGCTGCGACGAAGAGCACCTGTGGTCGGTTAGTTTCCGGGGGCGACCTAAGACGGTCACCGTCCGAGAGATGCTGGCCCGTGGGCTACGGGACACCCGAGGGATGGAGCGGCTGTGGGAGGTCCCCCTCCTTGCCGCGCCGGTGCAGCACTCGCACGCCGCGCTCCCAGTCCCCCCCTACCTTATGGGGGCGCTGCTAGGCGACGGCTCCTTCCGAGGGGGGAGTGTGTCCTTCTCCAGCGAGGACGCCGACGTGGTCGCCCGCGTAAGGGACGAGGTGGAGACGACCTTTACGGGTACCTCGCTAGTCCACCTCTCTGGCGTCGACTACTCCGTTACTACTGGGAGCGTGGGTGTCCACCCGGCCCCCGCGCAGACCTTGTTCCGAGAGATGGGGTTGTGGGGGGAGAAGAGCCAGACCAAGTTCGTGCCGGACGGGTACCTCGTAGCCTCAGAGCACCAGCGGCTGGACCTTCTTCGGGGCCTCATGGATACCGACGGGTGGGTCGTGTCTCTGGGCAGCGGCGCCGGGTTCTCGTCGGCGTCCCGGCCGCTGGCGGAGGCGGTCGTGTCACTGGTGCAGTCCTTAGGCGGCGTCGCGACGCTTAGAGAGAAGGCGACGACCCACCTACCTGCCTTCGTGGTCCACGTAAACATGAGGCAGTGCCCCTTTTGGATGAGCCGTAAAGCCTCCTCGTGGAAGCCGCAGGCTCGCGCCCTGCGCCGGGTCGAGTCCATCGAGCGCGTCGCCGACGAGATGTCCCAGTGCATCCGAGTAGCGGCTGGCGACTCTCTGTACGTCACGCGCGACTACGTGCTTACCCACAACACCTTCAACTTCGCACAGATTTACGGCGCGGGCAACGAGAACCTCGCCAACGGTCTGGGCGTGACCATCAACCAAATCAAGGCCTTCCGCAAGAAGTACGACGAGGACTTCCCGCTCGTGGGCAAGTTCAGCCGCTACGTGGTCCACAAGGCGCGCAAGCGTCAGCCCACCCCCTACATCTCCACGCTCGGGGGACGCCGCAGGCACCTCCCCGCCCTGCTGTGGAGCGACAGCGAGTTGCGTTCGGCCGCTGAGCGACAGGCTGTCAACTCCCTGATTCAGGGCTCCGCTGCAGACATCATCAAGTTTGCAATGCTAGATGTAGGGGACGGTCTCAAGGACTACCCTGACTGGCACATGCTGCTGACGGTGCACGACGAGTTGATGCTGATGGCTCCCGAGGAGGAGGCCCCAGACTGCGCCGTGTTCTTGCAGGAGACCATGGAGGCCGTCGAGGCCATCGACGTCCCGCTGGTGGCCGAGGCCGCGCACGGGAGCAACTGGAACGAAGCGAAGTAGGAGGCGACGATGTCGAACGACTGGTGGTCCAAGAAGTTGGGCGGTGGCGGGAACCCGGCGCCCCCTCCCGCCACGACTACGCCACAGCAGCAGTCGCCCATGCAGCGCACCGCGCAGGGGTCGGGCATGCCCATGCGCCCCGAGGCCAAGGCCGCTCCGCAGGACGTCACCGAGGGCGCTGCCCGCATCCACGACTCCGAGAACTACGACGGCATCCGGCGCAAGAGCGTGGAGACCGGCAACGACGGCACCTGCCCTGAGTGCGGTGGCCACAACTACTTCGAGAACATCCGCAGTGGCAACCGCGCGACAGGTGGCAAGCCTGCTACGCCCCGCTGCTACGAGTGCGGCTACCCCATCACCCACGGATTGAATGCCTCATGAGCGAAGCACCCCGCAAGACGGCCTCCGAGGTCGCGGACGAACTCAACTCCAAGTTCGACACCGACCACCCAGTCGTCGTGCGAGGCGCTGACCTACAGGACCAGACCATCCGCAGGCTGCCCACGGGCATCTACGCGATGGACGCTGCCCTCGGTGGTGGCTGGCCCATCAAGCAGTGGAGTGAAATCTACGGCTACGAGTCCAGCGGCAAGACGGCGGTGGCCCTGCAGACCATCGCTGCCAACCAAGCCCTCGACCCCAACTTCGAGGTCGTGTGGGTAGCAGCCGAGGAGTACGTCGCTCCCTACGCACGCATGTGGGGCGTGGACAACAGCCGCGTCCACCTCATCGAGACCAACGTCATGGAGGAGGCACTGCAGCGCATGCTTGCCTTCGTCGAGGCGCGCTCCGTGGACATGGCAGTCATTGACAGCCTCCCGATGCTGGTGCCCAACGAGGAGCGCGAGAAGGACATCATCGACGTGCAGGTCGCACTGCAGGCTCGCATCACTGGCAAGTTCTTCCGCAAGATTAGGCACGCTGGCAAGCGCAGCCTCATCGTGGAGGACCGCCCGGTCACGGGCATCATCCTCAACCAGTACCGAGCCAACGTCGGTGGCTGGGCTCCCCATGGGCAGGAGGCACTCATCACCCCGGGTGGCAAGGCCAAGAACTTCGCCTTCTTCACACGGGTCGAGTTGACGGCCACCGAGACACTCAAGCACCCCGACAAGAAGCAGTACACCTCGCGCGGCAACACCACCTACATCCCTATCGGCTCCGAGGTCCGAGCCAAGGTCGTGAAGAACAAGTCCGCCCCCGAGGGACGCATCGCTGTCTTCGACATGTACTTCGACGACGGGGGCGAGGTGGAGAAGGGGCACATCGACAGGGGCAAGGACCTGTTCATGACTGCCTCCTTCCTCGACGTCATCGTGCGCAAGGGTGCCTACTACTACTTCGACGACGGCACCGAGGACATGCACCAGATTGCTCGGGGCAAGGACAAGACCTACGCCAACATCCTTGAGGACGAGAGCCTCTACCAGCGCATCGACAAGGAGATGCGGGAGAGGATGCTGTCGTGAGCAAGCAGAACATGAGGCACAGCCGAGAGCAGGAGCAGCGCGTCGCCAAGGTGCTCGGAGGCAAGCGCCATGCCTACAGCGGCTCGCGCCCCGAGCAGGACGGTGACGGCCACGTCGGTGAGGACTCACGGGCGCTGGACTACATCCTGCTGGAGTGCAAGAGAACCAACGGCACCGAGCAGATAACCATCAAGCGCAAGGACCTCTCCAAGCACAAGAAAGAGGCACGGCAGGTGGGCCGAGAGCCCGTGCTGGCCTTCGAGTTGGGCGGCGACTACGCCATCGTGGACCTGAACTACCTCGCTGAACTACTCGCGGAGGTACGCGATGAAGAGTGACACGATGAAGGAACTGCTCAAGACCTTCAAGAACGACAGCCCTGTGCTGGGTCCTGTGCACCGACACCTGATGAGCCTCGACCCGTGGGAGGGCAGGCGCAAGGACGTCATCCACCCCTCGGAGTTGGCGGGCGATGACTTCTGCCCGCGCTCCGTCTGGTACCGGCTGATGGGAGTGGAGGAGGACTCCGCTGTCGTACCCATCACTCGCGAGGTCATATTCGAGGCTGGCCACGAGTACCACCGCAAGTGGCAGAACTGGCTCTGGCGTGCGGGACGTCTCGGTGGCAAGTTCGCCTGCCTGTCCTGCGGTGCTACGTGGAGCGACGTGTCCCCGCTGGCGTGCGAGGCCTGCGCTGCTCCCCTCCGCTTCCTCGTCTACAAGGAGGTGCCCGTCCGCGATGAGGAGCACAACATCAGCGGCCACGGGGACGGACTCGTCGTACCCCGAGACGGTGAGGACGAGCCCATCCGCCTGCTGGAGGTCAAGTCCATCGGGGAGGGCACCGTCCGCTGGGACGCTCCCTCGCTGCTGGTCAAGCACACCCACAAGGTGGACGGCCGCAAGGTCATCGACCTGCGTGGGGTGTGGAAGGACATCCGTACGCCGCTGATTCCACACCTGCGGCAGGTCACCATCTACGGACGCATCCTCGGTATCGAGGAGGCCGTCGTCCTCTACGAGTTCAAGCCCACCGGCCAACTCAAGGAGTTCGTCGTCAAGTTGCGGCACGAGGCAGTGGAGCCCCGCTTCGAGTCCGCCCTAGAAGTCATGGCCGCGACGCGGTCAGGTATCGCCCCGACATGCAGCAAGAGGGGTGGCGGTTGCGACCGCTGCGCCCCATTCGAGAAGGACAGCACTGATGAGCAAGAGACTGAGGAAGACAGGAAGCCGGAGTCACGCCGACGCCGCCGCCGGGAGGCTGCTGCAGGCAGGTCTGGAGCCGTACGAGCGCCCGCAGGGGAGACGGCCGAACCTGACGAGGAGCGTGGACGAACTGGACGACCACGAACTGATGGAACTGTTCGGGGAACTCGTCGCTTGGTCCGCGTTCGTGAACACGCTGCTGAATGAGCGCATCAGCGACGCAGAGCAGGCCGAGGAGGACTACGAGCAGACCTTCTCCACGGCGCTGACCGACCACCACATCGAGTCGGTGACCGTGGCCAAGGCCTACGCCACCGCCAGCCCTGCCGTAGCGGAGGCCAAGGAGAAGTTCCAGATGCTTGACGCCGAGCGACGCGCGTTCCGGGCCTACTACGAGAACCTCAAGGAGGACCAGTTCTACCTCAGTCGAGAGTTGACGCGGCGAGGACACGGGGCAGCCTTCGACCGGCGCGACGACCGCTGGGGCAAAGGATGAGCAGGCTCTACCGCCACCGAGGTGTCTTCAACCTCCCCGAGCCTGATTTCGGTGACCCCATCACCGGTGAGGGCGAGTACGTCGTGGGCCTCGACCCGAGCCTGACCGCCTACGGCATCACGGTGATGAGCCTCAACAACTCCGAGGACTGGTCAACGTGGGTCATCAAGGTCAAGTCTCGCGGGGCTCCCCGGCTCGTCCAGATTCGGGAGCACATCCTGACGCGACTGACAGGGCTGGACCTCCGACTTGCTGTGATGGAGGGCTACTCCTACGGCTCGTCCAAGTCCCAGTCCCACAAGGCCGGGGAGTTGGGTGGGACCATCAAGACCGCGTTCCACGACGCCAGCCTCCCGCTGCCACACACCATGGCTCCCTCCTCGCTGAAGAAGTTCGCCACGGGCTCGGGCAACGCGAGCAAGTCCGAGATGCTGCTGCAGGTCTACAAGCGCTGGGGTGTGGAGTTCGACGACGACAACGCGGCCGACGCCTACGCCTTGGCGAGGGCTGCGTTCTACCTCATCAACCACGGCAGCGAGGAGATTACGAAGTTCCAGCGCGACTGTCTCAGCAAGATAGGAGAGCCCGAGGGGTAGGCTGAGTGGAACTTGAAGCCTGCTGAAACGATGAGACGATGTCGACTGTCGATACCACTGAGGATGTCCTACGCGTAGGCGGAGGCACCGCACCGGAGCAGTTGGCTGGCGCCATCGCTGCCGCTGTCAACAAGGGGGAGCCCCCGACGCTGAGAGCCATCGGTGCAGCAGCCGTCTCTCAGGCAGTCAAGGGCTGCATCATTGCCAGCCAGTACGTGGCAGCCACGGGGCACAACATCGCCTTCAAGCCGGGCTTCACCAACGTCGACATCAACGGCAAAGAAATCACGGCGATTACGATGAGAGTGGTGGTTGACTGAGCATGCTGAACCGAGGACAGTTCGAGGGCCCGTACTCCCAGTGGGGAGAGGCGCCCGAGTTCTCTGGCACTCGCGAGTACGCCGGGTCCTTGGCTGACGCTCCCGCCTTCCCCGACAGGCAGGTTGAGGGCTCCTACACCACGGCCAAGGCCAACTCCATCCAGCAGGAGAAGGACGAGTGGCGCACTGAGTTCGGTGGCCGTACGCCCTCGGGGATTGTCCACCCCAACGCCCTCAAGAAGAAGCGCTCGGGCACGGAGTACCCCTACGACAGGGACTTCATCAAGCAGCAGAAGGGCCCCGTCACCGTCGGGGAACTCGACCCGAGACTGCTCCACGGTGTCCAGCGCGGCGTGCACAAGCAGGGCGTGGAGCACTACCTCGGTGACCAGTACCAGCGCACCGGCAACACCTTCGAGCAGTCCAAGGGCCTCCCACCTACCGAGGCCAACCGCCTTCCCACTGTGTACCGACGGG
>Ga0136596_1000356_pt1 | contig 23300 bp, 28 predicted proteins | sample AntRauTorcE11897_FD_101387 | JGI IMG/M metagenome (GOLD analysis project Ga0136596, IMG submission 101387) | Saline lake microbial communities from Rauer Islands, Antarctica - Metagenome Torckler E11 #897 | ecosystem: Environmental > Aquatic > Non-marine Saline and Alkaline > Saline | place... | reverse complement strand
CGGCGGGATGTTTTATTACACACTACTTCTTGATGTAGACGTCCGACGTCTACATTCTTCTTCTCCGCTTTATCGTGGCAACAAACACCCGACCAGTAACTTGGCCGGGTGTTTTGTTATACCTAACACAGAACCACCATATTTTCCTCTTTACTACTGTCCAACACCTGGTGTTGGACACTTACTTGCCAACCAAACACGTTCGACGTACACTGAAGCCATATGAGCTCAAAACAAATTTCTAAAAAATTAGATGAAGTACGCCAAGAAATCGCGAGCCTAAAACGCGAGGTGGAGTTGTTTATCCCAACAGAACAACTTGAAGCGTATGAGAATACCGAAGAAATTGAAGACAACTATAAAGCAGCAGCTGAAAAATACCCACCCCATGAGCCTGAAGGTAATTAAAACCAAGCAGGCCGCGAAGTCGGCCGCAGATTTACCGAGTCGGATTCAGGATAAGTTCGCTACGCAGCTGAGTCGGTTGGAGGACGATCGGCGTGATCCACGTTTGCACTTAAAAAAGTTGTCTGGCCCAGAGGATCGCTATTCATTTCGCATTACTCGGTCGTATCGCGCACTCTTCTACTTTCATACATCTGATACGGTGGTTATTTTTGCAATTGGCCACAGGAAAGACATCTACAAATAAGATTGACTCGTTAAAAAATGGTAAGGAGCGCCTCAAAACGTGGCAAAAAGTCAGAAAAAATATTTCCAAAGAGCAGATTAAAACGCTAAAAGATCACGTCGAAAAAACTCGTGATGAGTAGTAATCTTATTGATAGCAACACTACTGTTCTACACTAGGTGTAACTCACTTACGAACACCGGCATTTGCCAACCAAATACGTTCGGCGTACACTGAAAATATATGAGCTCTAAAAAAACCACAAACACAAATGAAGTGTCAGATGAACTTCGCCAGATCATCCGTGAGGAGGTGCGGATCGCTATGCGCCAGTCGCTGGCAGATCCTGACCTTGGCAAGGTGGTCAAGGAGAGCTTCCTTAAGGACGTGAAAGAAGCAAGTGATTCTGACCGGAGCAAAGACGTATCGCTTGCTGAGGTAAAGGAAAAGCTAGGAGGCGAGTAAGTATGTGGCAAATCATGTACACGAATCAAGACCACTTTCGGGTGATTTGGCAGGAAAATACAAGTTACGAGTAGTGGAAACCGAGTACAAAAGCCTAGCTTTTAGAAACGTTTCAAAAACATCCCGCCTTTTGGCGGGATGTTTTATTACCGCAAGACCTAATGTCTAAGGCTTGGTTTGGACAAGTTAAAGTTATCCAAGCTGGTCTACAATAACTTTTGCTTCCCGAGCTCTCGGCATTCCTGCCAACATACGTCGTTGGAGCAAGTAATTGCTCAGTCTGGATAAGTTAGAGTTATCCAAGCCACTATTTAAAGGCTTTTCAGAAACGTTTCTCCGCCGTCCGACCTCCAAAACACCCGCCATCCGGCGGGATGTTTTATTATGGATATCTACAACAGATGGTGATCCTCGGCTATCTGTGCCGCCTTGAGGCGTTGAGCCTGAACAATTCACGGGCACAAAAAGACCGCCTCTTTGACGCAGTCTCCGCTGCGCTCCGCGCAGCTAAAACCCCCCACTTTTAAAAGTGGGGGGTTTTGTTATACCAACACTTGCTATACCAACAGCATTTACTTCTTTATTTTCCACCACCCCACCCTCTCCTCATAGATGTTAATGTCCGACATTAACATCTATGTTATTATGGCAATAATGAAGCGTAGTTTTTCCAAAGGTTCATATGTGCACGTTATAAAACGCGGAGTTCGTGGGTTGCCGATTGTAAAAGATACTCATGACAAGTGGCGGTTTATGCGCCTGCTGCGGTATTTTAATGATGAAAACAGTCATACAAATTGGCACCGGCAGGTGGTTGCTGCGGGTGCAGAAGGCCGATATATGCCGTGGCCGAAACGTTGGCAAGAGCGCAGTGCTCTTGTTCATATTCATGCATTCGTGCTGATGCCGAACCATTTTCACTTACTGCTTGAAGAAATTGATGATGGAGGCATTGCTAAATTTATGAAAAAAATCAGCGAGAGTATGACGAAATATTACAATAAAAAATATGATCAAAAAGGTAGTTTATTCCAAGGACCATACAAGGCGAGCGAAGTAACTACTGACGAGTACCTAAAGTTTTTATTTGGTTATATTTTGGTCAAGAATCCTTTCGAGCTTTATCCTGATGGATTCAAAGCGGCAGCTAACAATTTTGAGTCCGCTTTTTTGTGGGCAAAAAATTACCCGTTTTCAAACCTCCCAGGCTTTCTAACAAAAAAGAATCGGACCGAAATTACTGAAAAATCCGCCGGTGAAGATTTTTTTTCTGACTTATCTGATTTTAAAGTCGTGGCTAAAGAGGCGGTCCGATATTCGCAAGCAAAGAAGCTAGAAAATATTATCCTTGAGTAAAGAAGCTACCTAGCCTGATGTTAATGTCCGACATTAACATCAGCACTTACACCCTTTCCTCTATTTTGATGGGTTGTAAAAGAAACGCCATACGGTACACTAACGACCATGAGTAACGGCACAAAACAGGCACATACCAATTCAAAAAAAGTTGACCATTATAGTGATGGTCAGCAGCGAATTCGAATATGGGAACGAGCCAAAGCCTCTCTTGGTAAGGGGGCGATGCAGCGACTTAAAAAGCATGTCAATAAGAGTCGTCAAGAGTGGTAGGGTAATAATCAATTTTTCTTGTGAAGATTAGACACCAATGCAATAATCTATTACCTAGAAGCAGAGGACTCAGTGCCAGTGGTAAGAGATGCATTGGCAGGTGATGAACCGGTCTTTATATCGGTTATTACCGAGCTTGAACTCTTGAGTGATCCAGAGAGCACTGATGCAGAACGCAATGACATATTAATGATTTTAGAAACAGTGGTGGTCATTCCGGTAGAATCACAAATAGCCCATACCGCTGCCACATTACGCCGTGAATATAAAATCAAAACTCCAGACAGCATTATTGCTGCGACGGCATTATTTACCAATACAGATTTGATTACAAGAAATACTAAAGATTTCAAGAATATTAAACCACTGCGAGTTACTGAGATATAAATAAATTTTTTCAAATGGTAATATAAAGATATGGATAGTATTTTTACTAAAGATTTTATAAAATTTCTACTTGGCTTTACAGCGCTTATTACTCTGGCGCTTCTTCTCATTTTCCTTCTGCGCGCTCAGGTGGATCAGCCGGGAACTCCAGAGACTCAGACACTACCGGCCACGACCACTACTTCTCAGTAGCGTACATCTTCTTAACCTACACCCATAAAAATACACTGAAGCGGGTGACTTATTTCTTAGTTTAGATATCTAGCCCTCAAATCATCAGCTAAATCGACCGCCTCAGAGCGCCATTTGCGTTTAAATATTAAAAAGATGCCGCAGACAATAAAATAGCCACCCAGGAACCGTCCGAGTGGCTATCTGCAGCTTACTTCGAGTGTTATATAACGGATTATATAATCCGTTATATAACAAACTAAGCCGGTCTAGTTTGTTAGTTTCTTCTCAACGACCGCGCGCACGTCATCACCACTGGTGGCCGGGCCAGTCTCGCTCATCACCGCGCCCATCACCTGCCCCATCGCGCTCATGTCCTCGGCTCCTACCTCAGCAATCTTTGTTTCTACTAAGGCTTCTAATTCTTCATCACTCATAGCTTCTGGTAGATACTCCTCGAGAATGAGAAGCTCCGCCTCTTCTTTAGCAGCCATTTCATCCCGGCCGCCGGCGGCAAATTCCTCGGCGGCTTCTCGGCGCTGCTTCCCGAGGCGAGCGATCACCTCAATGACCGCTTCGTCGCGCAGCTCACCGTCGGGCTTCTGTCCGTCAGTAACGAGCTGGTTAGAGATCTCGCTTTTGATATTCCTCAACACACTTAGGCGCAATTTTTCGCCGGCCTTGAGGGCGGCTGTAAGATCTTCTGTGATGGTTTCTTGTAGCATAATCTTAGTCTATCACATATCTTAATCACCAGAAATCAGCGCCGACGTGAGTTGCTCACCTAGATTGGCGACTTGTCAGTTTTCTGTAATCCAACGGCTCAGGATACATATCTCTCCATCAGTCTTTCTTAGCCCAACGGCTCGAGTCGGCATTAATATTTGCACATCACTATTCGCTATAGATTTGTTTGCTATAATAAAACCATGAATGATAAAGAAACATCTGACTCTAGCAAAGTCACTACCGATCCGGTCTTCTCGGCCAAGCTTTTTACTCAGCGGCGCACGGCCAAAAAACTCATCGAAGAGTCCCGCACCGATACCGACTTCCTACTCTTTCTCTCCGCCTCGGTTTTCATCACTACCCTCGGGCTCCTAATGGACAATCCGATCGTGATCGTTGGCGCCATGCTGGTAGCGCCGATCCTCTTTCCGATTTTGGCCCTTGGTTTGGGAGTTGTCACCTCCAGTGGCGATGCCATCAAGCGAGCCGGCCGAATTCTTGGCAAGACCCTAATGATCGGGGTGGGCGTCTCCTTTGTGACGGCCTTTTTAATCAACGCTTCGAGCTTTACCGAGCAGCTTAAACTTCTGACCGACCCCGACCTCTTTCTATTCTTCTTTATTTCTTTTGCTGCCGGTATCATCGCCTCTTTTTCCTGGGTCAAGGAGGACACCGCACTGTCGCTTCCCGGCGTAGCCATCACTGTTTCTCTGGTACCGCCACTAGCAGCCATCGGCGTTTCGCTGGCGCTTCTTTCCAAGGCACTTCTGGTTGGCTCAGTCCTACTTTTCTTGATCAACCTACTGGGCGTGGTTCTGGCTTCGACGGTTGTTTTCTCCCTCTTTGGTTTTTCGAATATACGTGCTTATCAGGACAAAAAGATTCACGAAGAGGAAGAAGCTCGGGAGGCGGCCAAGCTTGAGAAAGAGAAAGAGGCTGAGCCCGATCCTGAAGATAATCCGCAGCCAGACGCTTAAAACCTTGGTTGATCCCGGCCTTTTTTATGTCAGACGCACCTTCCACAAAGCAGCGTACTTCCAATGCTTCCTGGTATCAGCTTAGTGCTGGGGCGGTGGCAGAAATGCTCTCGGTCGATACCGAGCGAGGTTTAAGTGAGGATGCGGCCGATGGCTCTCGTGAGCTCCATGGCGCTAACACGCTCACCAAACAATCAAGCGTCGGCTGGCTGGGGCGCTTTCTCAAGCAGTTTCAAAACCCACTAATTATCATCCTGCTGGTGGCTGGTGTGGCGACGCTTCTACTGGGCGAGTACGTTGAAGCTTTGGTCATATTCATTGCCCTGATGGTAAATGTGGTGGTAGGAACCTTCCAGGAAGAGCGCGCTTCGAAGGCCTTCGAAGCGCTTTCCAAGGAGCAGTCGACCGCCGCGACGGTGATCCGCGGTGGCGAGAAGCGGGTGATCCCGGCCGCCGAGGTGGTGGTTGGGGATCTAATCGAGCTGGATGCCGGCATGTCTGCTCCGGCTGATCTACGCCTAATAGACGAGAAAAATCTCCGCGTCAATGAGGCGGCCCTAACGGGCGAGTGGCTGGGGGTAGCGAAGGATACTGAGCGTATTAAGGGCGAAGCGCCGGTTTCTGAGCGGGCTAATATGGTTTACAAAGGGACGCTGGTTGCGGCCGGAGAGGGTCGAGGCCTGGTCGTGGCGGTCGGCGATGAAACCGAGCTTGGGAAAATCGCTCAGGAGCTAACCGTCGAAGATGGGAAGAATACCCCGATCCAGCGGCACATGCAGGGAGTGGCTCGTTTCTTATCTATTTTATCCTTGGTGATCGTGGCGCTTATTTTTGTTCTCGGGGTGATTCGCTCCCAGGGAGTGGTGGAGATGCTTCTGGTGGCGATTGCCGTAGCGGTCAGCGTCGTGCCCGAAGGTCTGCCGGCGGCAGTGACCGTGGTCCTGGCGGTCGGGATGGAGAAAATTCTCGACAAGGGTGGTCTGATCAAGAACCTCCGCGCCGCCGAGACGCTCGGTTCCACTACTGTGATAATGACCGACAAGACCGGCACCCTGACGCAGGCGAAGATGGTGGTGGCCGATCTCTTGAGCGCTGATCAGCTAGGTAAAAAAGAAGACAATGAAGCCGAAGGAGACGACGAGCTGGTGCTGTCCCCGCTTCAGTTGCATCTTCTGGAGGGGGCGGTCACGAGCTCCGATGCGTTTGTGGAGCGAGGCCCGGATGGACCGGTGGTGCGCGGCCGAGCGATTGAGAAAGCTCTCGTGACCCGGGGGCTGGAGGCAGATTTTGATAAAGCAGCGATCGATGAGCGCCGGGCCGATTTTCTGGCCTTCTCATCAGAGAATCGCTTTGCGGTTAGTTTGAGCCGAGCTAAAAGCGGTGCCGAGGTTGAACAGAATGAGCTGTTTGTCAGCGGTGCGCCGGAGGTTGTCTTGGAGAAATCAGCCGAAATTCGCACGGCAGATGGGGCTAAAAAGCTTGAAAAGACTGATCGCCAGCAGATTACTAAATTGCAAAACCGGAAAAGCAGCGAAGGTAAGCGCCTGATTGCCATTGCCTACAAGCCCAATGCCGGGAAAGAAATTGACCGGTCAGGCGAGGGTAAGCCGACGGCCGACCAGGTTTCCGGGCTAGTATTTCTCGGCCTCATTGCCTTCAGTGATCCCATCCGGCCGGATGTGGCCGACTCTATAGCCCAGGCTCAGGCTGCCGGCGTGCACGTTCTGATGGTGACGGGTGATAACCCCGAAACCGCCAACTTCATTGCTCGGGAAGCCGGTGTGGCCGATGAGGAGAGCGAACCGCTCATTGGCAGCGAGCTGGAGAAGATGAGCGATGAGGAGATCATTACGGCCGTGAAAACTCGTAGTGTCTTTGCTCGGGTACTGCCTCACCAGAAGCTGCGCCTGGCAAAGCTGCTGAAAGGCCGCGACGAGGTGGTGGCCATGACGGGTGACGGGGTTAATGATGCACCGGCGCTGCAGGCCGCCAATATTGGTGTGGCGGTCGGCTCCGGGACAGAGGTAGCCAAGGAGGCCTCTGATCTGATTCTCCTGAACGACAGCTTTTCAATCATTGTGGCGGCGATTGCCGAAGGCCGTCGGATTATCGATAACTTAAAGAAGATTATCGCCCACCTTCTCAGCGCTTCATTTGGGGAGGTCTTTTTGATTGCTGGCGCCCTAGCGCTGGCCATGCCTCTACCGGTCTTGCCGGCCCAGATTCTCTGGATCAATATTGTCGAAGGCGGGCTTCTCACATTTGTCTTTGCCTTTGAGCCACCAGCACCGGATGTGATGGAGCGTGATCCTCGCGCCGGCCGGGTAAAAAATCTCATCTCAACCCCATTGAAGTGGCTCATTTTTGCCAGCGGTACCATCACCGGTTTGGCCGCTTTGGGCATCTATCTCTTCTTAACTAGCGCCGGGCTGCCGCTGATTGAGATTCGCACCGTGATGTTTGTAGTCTTAACCATCGATGCGCTGCTCTTTACTCTGGCTCTGAAAAACTTCTACCAGCCAATATATAAAATAAATTTCTCCAACAACCGCTTCCTTTTCATATCTCTGGGCCTAAGCTTAGCCGCTCTCTTGGGAGCTATCTTCATCCCAGCCCTGCAGAATCTACTTGGCCTGACCACGCTTTCCGGAAATGACTGGTGGCTCCTCCTTGGCGTTGGTATCTTTGACCTGGCGGTCGTGGAGGTGGCTAAGTACTGGTTATTTCAAAGAAAGTCCTAAGCTGCTACACTAAACATCATGGAGATATCTCTGACAATTCTTATCATCGCTCTTATCCTTACAGTGGCGGCGCATCTGGCGGTAGCCTGGTACTTTCAGCACTCTGGTGCAAGTGATGACAAGCTCACGGAGAAAATCAGCGATCTCTCGCGCCAGCTTAACCAGCAGATCGGCGAGCAGACTCGTACCATGGATAATAAGCTGACCAAGACGGTTGAGAGCCAGTTTAGCCAGTCGCGCAAGCTGATCCAAAACATCACCAAAGAGATCGAGTCGGTCAAAGAGACCAACCAAGATGTCCTCGACATTACCGAGACTCTTCAGGATCTTGAGCAAGTTTTAAAGAATCAAAAAAATCGCGGTTCCTTGGGCGAGGCCGGGCTGACGCTTATCTTAGAGAATATGCTCGAGCCCAATTCCTTTGAGCTGCAGTACGGCTTCAAGAATGGTGATGCGGTTGATGCTGTGATTAAGGCTAAAGATGGGATTATCCCGATTGATGCTAAGTTTCCCTTGTCTAATTATCAGCGGCTCCTGGAGGCAGAAGATGAAGAGGAGCGCAAAAAGATTGCCAAGCAGTTCAAGCGTGACCTCAAAGATCGCATCAATGAGACGGCTAAGTACATCCGGCCGGAGGAGAATACCCTGCCGTTTGCTCTTATGTACATTCCAGCTGAAGGCGTCTACTATGACCTGCTTGTTAACAAGGTCGGGGCGACGGAAGCAAATACACGCAATTTGATTGAGTATGCTCATGAGAAGAATGTTGTGATTGTCTCACCGACGACCTTGGCTGCGTATCTGCATACGATTCTCCAGGGTCTGCGCGCCTTTCGGATTGAGAAGAATGCCGAGCGCATTCAGGAGGGGGTGGAGTCACTCAGGAAGCACCTGCGCGCCTATGAGGAGGTACATCAAGGGATCGGTAAGAATCTTAATACCGTGGTGAACAAGTACGACGAATCAAACGTAAAACTCCGTGGAATCGGCCGGGATGTGCGCAAGATTACCGACGCTGACTTCGAGATTGATGGTGTGGATGTTGAAAAGCCCGAGCTTGATGAATAGTTGACAAATACAGTTTTTCTAGTAGTATGATGGATGTATCGCGGGGTGGAGGAATGGTACCTCGGGAGGCTCATAACCTCCAGGTGTCGGTTCAAATCCGGCCCCCGCAACATTGATTTAATCGAATATATCGATTTTAACTTGTGCAATCAGGGTTTTTTCTATTGCACGCAGGATTTGAACACGAAGAGATGTCAAGAGAAACTGTAGTTTCTCTCGTGGAGGAGAGCAGCGAGGCGAAGCCGAGTGTTGAGAACCGAGTGGTTCTCAAAGAGGAGCGAAGCGACGATGTGAAATTCCGGGCTCGTCCCCGCGCTGTGAGTCACGCCGAAGTGGGACGATGACGATCAAGTACTCCTGGGGTGCAACAATAATATGCAAAAAGTGCACCGCGAAGTAGTGAAGGTTACCTACTATCTCGAGCAGGTTACCTGTCGTCAGCTTCTATACCTCACCAAACATATTGATCCCACTGATGGGGAAGGTTCGTTTGTGGATAACGTTTTTAATGCTTCACGTATACTAAAGATGGTTGCTCACTAAAAACTTTAAGTAATATGAAATTTTTCGCACCCAAAGGGATAATCACTGTTGTTTTGGCAGCCGGGCTGCTTTTTGCCGGCAGTGCAGTGCAGGCTCAGAGCACTAGTACGGATCAGACAAACATTGAGGCATTGCAGCAGCAGGTGGAGCGCTTGCAGGAACGAGTACGCGAACTACAGGCGCAGCTAGAGTCTCGCGCTAATGACGGCGAGGATGAGGATGTAGATACCTCTAGTGATGACGACCGGAGAAATCGATTATTATTACGTATCGAGAAGCAGTTGCGTCAGGGTGATAGCGGTCCGGACGTGCAACGATTGCAGCAACTACTTGCCAGTGACAACGAAGTATATCCAGAAGGTTTGGTAACAGGATACTTTGGCCCACTGACGAAATCAGCTGTAGCACGGCTGCAGGCACGAATGGGATTGCCAACAGTTGGTAATGTTGGGCCGCAGACACTTTCACGAGTCAATCAATTGCTAGAAGAAGGAGCTGGTAATTCTGGTGTTATTCCACCTGGATTGCTCACAGCGCCAGGTATTCAGCGTACTCTATTAGGTGATACATCCACAACAACAGATGACAAAGAAGAAATTTATGACAATGATGACGATGATGGGTCGGCTCGAAAATCTGGCCTGGATATCGAAAATCTAGCGGTCCCAGAACGAATTAAGTCTCTACTGCGTTCAGTCTTTAATAAGGCAGAGTCTCGTTTTAAGGATGACGAGGATGAAGAAGATGACGATGAAGATGATGAAGATGATGACGAGCTAGAGATTGAGATCGAAATAGAGGATGGCGAGGCTCATGTCAAGATTGAGTATGCTGACGGATCTGAAGAAGAGTTCCGTTTTGAGACAACGAATAAAGACGAAATAATTCAGCGCATTGTTGAGGAGACAGATTTATCTGAAGAGGAGATAGAGGCGGTTGCTGAGTTTGAAAACGATGATGATGATGAAGATGAAGAGTCTAATGATGATCAAGATGACGAAGAAAATGAGGACAATATTTAAGAGTAGCTAGACTACCTGGCACAAAAAAATACAAAAACCCGCTTCGAGCGGATTTTTGTTTTACACATCGCCGATACTTGTATATACCCCTAGGGGTATATAATACATCCATGGACAAGAAAATAAAAAAGCAGTTAACCAACCGTCTCAAGCGTATTGAGGGGCAGGTTCGTGGATTGCAAAAAATGGTTGAGGAAGAAAAAGTACTGCATTGATGTACGAGGAATCTTTTTTGTGGGGCATGATTGTTCATCACCTAGGAGCCATTCGGATGTCTGAAGACTTGCTAAATGAGACTGATCGACCAGAACTTACGCAATTTGCCAATGATATTATTAGCGCCCAGCAGCAAGAGGTTGAGCAGATGTGCGCGTGGCTGGATGAATGGTTTAACAATCAACAGTAGTATGAATAAAGGAATGGCCCCGATGTAAATTGTTCCAAATATAATCGGATTAAACCCGTATTCTTGTCCGAGATCTAAAAACCAGTCTGTAAGTATTTCCAGAAAATCCATTTACCACCCCGCACTACACCACCTTCTGACCCAGATAGACCATGTCCTAATAGAAATACTCTCTCGAACGTAAAAACCAGACCACAGAAATCACCACTTTTCTAGTTGACTTTTGTAACCCACAGGAGTAAATTACCTATGTGGCTGGATTTAGTCCCTGATTCAAACTTTTCCCAGCCACATTAAACAGCACCAGCTTCGGCTGGTGTTTTTTAATTTAGATGGTAAGTGTAGGTACTAAAACGCAGAAGATAATAATGTGGTATAATATACCTCTTATTAGTGCTCGTGTAAGAATTATATGCATATGAATAAAAAATATATTATCACTGCCATCACTGCCATTGCAGTCCTCTTGGTTGGAGTACTGATTTTTGGCAATGATGGTGCCTACATTAAAACCCTCGATAATCAAGTGGCTGAGCTCGAAGCTGATTTAGCCGACAGTGAAACACTGATTGCTGACGGAGAATTAACCGCAGAGGTAGCTACGGCGGTCTACGGAAAGATAACTGCACGCCTTGAGTCTATTGATGCTGCTATTGCAGCTTCACAGGAAGACGCTTCATTGAGTCGATCTCAAAAGGAACGTCTGGTGGCAACTTTGGAACGCTTGAAAACAGCCTTAAATACCTACCGTGACACGCTTACGATGATTGAAAATACGGCCGACCTCGACACAACCTCAGCTGAAGCAGGTGATGAGCCAGTGGAGGATGCGGACGATGGCGATACGTCAACCCGTCGAGAACTTTATCCCGGTTCGATAACAATACGTTTCGAGGCGGCGATCGAAACGATCGAAGATCACATTGATGAAGTTATTGAGGACGAAGAACTTGAAGAGCTTGTCGACGAAGAAACCTTCGATGATATTACTGAGCCGGACACAGCCAGTAGCACTACCGACGATTCTGAAGAGACAGCGGCAGATGATAACGCTGCTGATGATAGTAATGAAGATACAGCAACGACGAGCGAATCAGACACGCTTGGAGATTCCGACGAATCAGCTACCTCAACCAACTAACTACGCGATTACCTTCGATAGACCCTAAAAAAATGACTACTTTTGTAGTGGTCTTGGTTACTGCGGGTTATCAAGCGGCTGTTTGGCTACCAAGGAAATGTAAAGTAGCAGTGCTCGCTGACATTTTCTTGAAGGAAAGCGGTAAAATCGCTATACTAAGGAACGTAATTCTGCACCGTGAGAAAAGAATATTATATGTCGGGGTAGCTCAGTTGGTCAGAGCGTAGCACTCATAAAGCTAAGGTCGTGGGTTCAATTCCCACCCCCGGCACAAACGAACAACGTGAGATGGGTCGGGGAGAGAGTGCATTTCTGCACTCTCGTGTGGAATTGAAAGACGCACCCCAAGAGCACTTCCTCGCTTCGCTCACGGCGCAGTGATGTCCCGCGTTGGCGGGACGCACGAGTCCGGCCAGGAGCCTCACAATATTTTCAAGTAAGTGCAGAAAATATTGATGAGAGCTGACGGCAATTCCCACCCCCGGCACAACTGAACGAAGTATTATATAATACTTTTACAAAGTTGGTTAACGATATGTACTGTCATTTGCTATACTGAGAGTAGTGCCCGTTAAAAGAAAAGTTAACAAAGATTTCTTTAAAGACTGGAGCCCAGAAATGGCTTACGTGCTTGGTTTTTTTACTGCTGATGGGAGTATGTATGAGACAAATCGTGGCACCAGGTATATTGATTTTACTTCTGTTGACAGAGAACTAATAGAGCAGATAAGGGTGACTTTTAATTCTAATCACAAGATCGGGGAGAGAGTTACCCGCGCTGATCATAGAAATGTACATCATTTACAAATTGGCAGTAAAGATATATTTTCTGATTTGAGAAGACTAGGCATGAGACCTAGAAAAACAGATAGTCTTCATTTACCAGAGGTACCAGATCAATACTTTGGAGACTTCGTGCGTGGGTATTTTGATGGTGACGGCACTGTCTGGGTAGGTACAATTCACGCAAATAGGGAAGTTAATAGTATAGGAATTACTACTAGATTTACTTCTTCGACTCTGGATTTTTTACAGAAACTAAGCGATTTACTTGTAAGGCATACTGGTACGGGAAAGGGAAGTTTATCAAAGGCGAAAAAAGCACACTGTCTTCAATATAGTATCAATGATTCAATGTTGCTTTATGATCTAATGTACGGTAATCTAGGCAGTGGTTTGTTTTTAGATAGAAAGAAAAAGAAGTTTGAAATATTTCTAGAAAGTAGATAAAATTTGACAATGCGGGCGTGGTGTAGTCTGGTTTAACATATCCCCCTGTCACGGGGAAGATCGACGGTTCAAATCCGTTCGCCCGCGCATTACATAAAAACGGCTCCGTAAACGGGGTCGTTTTTCTTTTAAATACATGGTGCGGATTCGAACCCTTGAAAGGGTCGGAAAACGATAGTTTTCCGTGAAGAAGAGTAATCCTTTGTTACGTAGCATGCTACGTAACAAAGGATGTTGAGAACCGTTGGTTCTTAAAGAGGAGGGAAGCGACGACGTGAATGTTCCGTTCGTCCGCGTAGACGAAAATAACCCTTAGGTAGGGGTTATTTTTTTATAAAAGAAATTGGAATTTGAACTGGTATAATGGTAAATATGAACCTACTGGTACTTATTGATTATCGCGGTACTTTCTACTCCTCGACAAGGAAGCGTGGGGGATCAATGGATGTAGAGAAATTAAAAAATTTATTTATATCAAGAGGCTACAAAGTGCTTATAAAAAAGTTTAGTGATCTTGATTTTAGGAATGAGAATTATCAGAATTGGTTTGTTCTATATCAGTCTTCTGAGGATCCGGATTTGAAATATAAAGATTATATTGAGGACGTTTTACTGGGCTTGGAAATGCAGGGTGCTAAATTGATACCAGATTTCTTCAAATTTCGTGCCCACCATAATAAGGTTTTTATGGAGATAATAAGAGATATTAGCCAAGACAAAAATATAAAAGCCATAGATTCTGAATACTACGGTGTGTTAGAGTCATTAGCTAACAAATCCACGCGTGTGTATCCACAAATTATAAAGCCAGGATCAGGATCGAAAAGTAAGGGAGTTAGTCTAGTTAATTCCTTCACTATCTTAAAAAGAAAACTAAGGTTTATCTCTCAAAGCAAGGCTTGGTTATTTAACTTTAAACATTTTATAAAAAACGTAGTTGATGGTATGGGATACAGAAAAATGTCTAATTACCGTAACAAGTTTATAATTCAAAATTTTATTCCAGATTTAAACGGTGACTATAAAATACTGTTTTATTCAGAAAAATGTTACGTACTTCGCAGAAAAAATCGCCCCAATGACTTCCGTGCTAGTGGGAGTGGTAACTTGGAATTTCCAGAAAATCCACCAAAAGAATTACTGGATTATGCGTATGCCGTCTTTAAAAAATTCAATGTTCCGTTCGCTTCATTTGATGTGGCCTTTAATGATGATTTTTACTTATTAGAATTCCAGTTTGTTAGCTTTGGTCAGTATGCGCTTGAAAAATCTCCACACTATTTTAGAAAAACTGCTGATGAGTGGCGAAAAATCAATGGCTATAGTGATTTGGAGGAAGAGTTCGCAAATAGCGTACATGCATTTATAGCAGAGTAAAATACTTGACTTTACGTTATTAGTCAAGTATAAAATAAGAGAATAATAATTTCTTTAAAAACCAAGGAGGTCACAAATGACTTCAAAAATACTTCTACTTCGTCACGCTGAGTCAGTTGAGGATATCGATCCCACATTGCGAGACTCTCTTCCAGATAAAAAAATCGGCTTAACAGATAAAGGCAAAACACAGGTCAAGCAGTCTTTGAACCAAATCGCCGCTTTCTTTAATGAATGTCACCACTGTTTTGTTTCTCCTTCTAATCGTGCTCTGGAAACTCACGACATGCTTTCTGGGTATAGCTTTCCTGACTTTCAGTTACCTGATTTGGTTGTAGAGCCAAGAATACGTAGTTTAAATTGGGGTAATACCACGAGTGAAAATCGCGATCAAATAGAGAGACAACGATATGAAGCGGGTGTGCTAAACTATAAGTTTCCTGGGGGTGAGAATACACCGCAATTCGTGGATGCAATACGTGAATTTGTCGATGAGTTTAAACAGCAATTTCAGGGGGAGAACGCGCTGATTATTACTCATGGATTTGCGCTGCGAGTATTGGTGAAGGCCTTTGTTAGGATGGATGACCATTCTTTTCGATATCTTGCCAATCCGCCTAACTGTTTTGTTGTTAAGCTTGTTCAAAAGCCTAAAAGTTTTGGTTTTGCTTTAAAGTCTGAGATGCCAAAAGCAGATCCATCAACCTGGATTCAATAAATTAACTTTTTAATTTAACCTACTCCCTTTCTGCATTATTGCGAAAGGGAGTATTTTTATATATACTGTATCTATGACATTCTCTTTAGATATATCCGATGAAGACATAAGTAGTGAGCATGATTTTTCGTGTTCTGAATTCGTAATACGCCCCACGGTTCGTTGTATAGTTTTAAAAAATAAGAATAAAATTGGCTTGGTAACAAATCCAATACACAATCTTTTTACCTTACCTGGTGGTGGTATTGAAAAGGATGAATCTACACAGGAGGCAGTGGTAAGAGAGATGCGGGAAGAACTATCGTCAGAAATAGAGGAGATAGAATTAATTGGTGATGCTTTAGAACAGCGTGCGCGTAATTGTAAGCATTATAAGACAAAAGTCTTCAAAGCTTCTTTTTTAAAAGAAAATCTTATTGACAAAAGAACGAAGAACGAGAAAGATTTAAAAATGATGCCAGTTTGGAAAAATTTAGAAGAGGTAGAGGGGATATTTAATCAGCAAATGGAAAAACTGAATCAAGGAAAGATAAATTACTACAATACAAGTTTTAATATCTACAGAGATACGATATTTCTAAAAGAGTACTTAAATAATAATAATTAGAAAAAGTTTTCTAATTATTATTATCCGCTAAGGTGGCTATGTGATTTACACTCTTAGTTCTAATCGCAGTTCCAACATCGTCCGCTAGCTGGCGCTAGTTAAAGAAAAGTCGGCCTTGTGCCGGCTTTTCTTTTACTCTGGTATGGATGACGCGACCGGATTTGAACCAGGAAAGAGGTCGAGAAAACTCTAGTTTTCTCGTGACGGAGAGCAATGAGCCCGCAAATGTTCCGCGCCCTGAGTTCCGCTAAAGAGGAACGAGCCTGCCTGCCGTCAGGCAGGGAAGTACTCTTGGGGTGTTCGCCCGCGCCAACCGGACGTTGCTAGAGCTAAAACTGCCTTTAGGGGTGGTTTTTTTATAGAAATTAAATTGCGCACGTATTAGGTGGGCGTGCTACCGTTTTTGCCAGTAAGTAGCTGGAGAAGCCGACGAGGGCAATGCCCAACAGGCCGATCTCCTGACCTTCCAGTGGTAACCCTGCCAAGAAAGCGGCTGCTGCGGTGGGGAAAATAGCTGAAAGAAGTAACGAACCACAGGCAGCACAGCCAATTCCAAATAGTCCACTGAGAAGCCCGCCGAGGCTACCGCCGGCTGCTCGCTTTGATATATTACGAAATCGGCGCGAGATAACAAAGGAGAAGAGCGCTACATTAATACCAACCAACGCAGAGAGGGTAATGATGATTACACGCGAGATGACGGTGGCGTTACTGCCGATGGCTCCGTACAGGCTGGCAATAATCTTAACCTTACCGGCCAGGTCAATCTGACTTGAAGCGAGCGTGCTGGTAACGAGACTGAAGCTGGGAATCAAGACAACTGCTACGGTAAAGACAATAAAGGCAGTGACAAGTGTGATTGCCAGGTAGGCGGGTCGGCGTAAAATCCCGCCAATTGTTTTCAGTATTACCATTTTAGCTTTACTGCGAGACATTCTCGATCAGGGCGCGAACGGCTCCAAGCGGCTGAGCGCCATTGATAGGAAACTTTTCACCATCCGGGCCAATTAGGATACTCCAAGGCGTTCCCTGCCCACCGGTCTCGCGAGCATTCTGAAAGTCGGCTTGGATCTGGTCGTCGAACTGATCGCTCTCGACACAGCTTTGAAAGGCGGCCTCATCGAGCCCAAGCTCGCGTTGAATTTCCGGCAGGACGACACTAAGATCAACGCGGTCATTAGAAGGGGTTTTCTCGAAGTAGCTGTCGGCAAACTGCCAGAATGCTTTGTCACCGCCGCCAAGCTTGGCGGCACACTCAGCTGCTCGGTGGGCCGGCACGGCGTTTTGGGGATGGAGCGATGTGAGGGGGAAGTGCCGGAAGACCCAGGCAACCTCATCGCCGTCATACTCAGTTCGCAGCTGGTTCATGGTGTTGTGGAAGCGTTTACAGAACGGACACTCAAAGTCAGCGTACTCGACGATCTTTATCGGTGCATCAACATCACCACGGATAAAGTCGCCCTCGGTAACCGGCCGGATGGCATCAAGCTCCTGGCTCGGTTCCTGCCGCTCGGCCGCAGCTTCCCTGGCCGGCTGATCATTAGTATTCTCGCTCTCGTTAGTGTTATTACCACCAAATACGATGCTACCGGCCACTAAGAGCCCGGCGAGGACGATAGCACCGGCAATGATGTAGGTTGACCGCGTGTCTTGATTGGTATTTTTCATATAGACGCATACTACCATATGCGTATTAATCCTCAAAAAGCTCTCTAAGATCAATCGCTTGCATTATACCCCCTGGGGGGATAACATATACTTGTGTGAGTAAATTATTCACATGTGTCAGTACTGGAGAGCTATAAATTAATAACTCTAAACCATGGATAAAGCGCATAACCGTATGGGGATATTTTGGGGAATCCTGCGTATTGTGATGGGTTGGACCTTTCTCTGGGCCTTTTTAGATAAAACGTTTGGTCTTGGATTTGCTACTACCGCTGAAAATTCCTGGCTGGCCGGTGGCTCCCCGACTGCAGGATTTTTGGCTAACGCACCGCAAGGACCACTGGCCGGTATTTTCCAGTCGTTGGCTGGTAGCGGGCTGGTTGACTGGCTGTTTATGCTCGGCTTGTTAGGGGTTGGGGTAAGTCTCATATTCGGTATCGTTACACGTCTGGGTGCCATTGCTGGAGCTGCAATGCTTGCCTTGATGTATTTTGCCGTATTACCACCGGAGAACAATCCGTTCATCGATGACCATATTGTGTATATCTTGGTGATGGTTGGTCTAGTCCTGTCGCGAGCAGGAAATCACCTGAGCATTACGGGAGGTAATCTCCAGACAAAAAACCACCAATCATAGTCACTGTGCTTTTGCTTTAGCAAGTTATCTAAGCGAAATCTTATGAAAAAAGAAATAAAAAAGTCGTTAACCAATCGTTTGAAGCGTATTGAAGGACAAGTACGAGGATTACAGAAAATGGTAGATGAAGAAAAGTACTGTATTGACGTAATCGACCAGTCATCAGCTGTGCGTAGTGCCTTGTCTGGTGTTGAGGATCTTATGCTTGAGAATCATTTATCCGAGCATGTGATCCACCAAATGAAGCAGGGTCAAGGCGCTCGTGCAGTGGAGGAGATTATTAGTGTATTTAAACGATCAAAGAAAAAATAATATGAACAACAATACTGCTATCATTGGTGGCTTAGTAGGTGTTATTGTCGGTTTAATAATTGGTTACTTCATTGGCGTTAATGCTGTTCCTGGTATTGATTGGATGCATGACGATGATCATATGCATGGCCACATGTTTGAAGAGGTAGGCGAGCATGTGTATGAAAATGACATTATTCGCCAGGATGGAGCTATGCAGCACGCCATGGATGAGATGATGCTCAATTTTCGCGGTAAGACCGGTGCGTCTTACGAAGAGTCCTTCCTGCGGGGCATGATTGTTCATCATTTGGGAGCAGTTGCTATGGCAGAAGAACTCCTCGAACAGACTGATAGGACGGAGCTATTAGAATTTGGCAATGATATTATTACTCACCAGTCAGAAGAGGTAGAAAAGATGCAGGGCTGGTTAGAAGAGTGGTTTAACAGCAATAATTAGCATGAAAAGTAAACTTATTATTTCAATTTTAGCTGTCGTTGTGATTGGTGTGGCGGGATTTATGATCGCAAGCGCTACGCCATCATCTAACTCATCTAGTGAAGATGCTGTAGCAATAATAGTTCATAAGTCTCCGTACTGTGGCTGTTGTGGTGCTTACAGTTCTTATATGGATGGACTTGGCTACGAGGTGGAAACTCAAGATACGCAGGATATGGCTAGTATCAAAGATCGATTCGGAATTCCGTACGAATTAGAGAGCTGTCACACTACAGAGGTGGCCGGTTATGTGACTGAAGGACATATTCCTGAGGTCGCCATCCAGAAGTTGCTGACCGAACAGCCGGACATCAAAGGTATCGGCATGCCTGGTATGCCTTCTGGTGCACCAGGAATGCCTGGTCCAAAAAACGGTGAGTTTGTTATCTACGAGATTACTAACGATGGGCAGAAGGGTGATGTGTTCATGCGTATCTAATCAGTCATGAAATATCTCCTGTCTTCAATTGTCTTTCTAGCGGTAATAGTTCCTAAAGCAGCGTTGGCTCACTGCCCGCTTTGCACAGTTGGTGCTGGGGCATTGGCGATCATAGCAGCTTCACTTGGAGTCTCGTCGGTGGTAGTTGGGATCCTTGTTGGTGCGTTTGCTTTGGCTTTAAGTCTTTGGCTGGCCGGGTTGGTCAAGAAGACCTACATTCGCTATCAGAAATCAATCCTGACACTACTCATTTTCTTGCTGACTGTGATTCCTATTATGCCGTTGGTGCAAGATTACGGGCCGTTCTACATATCTCTCATTGGTGATTATGGGACGCTGTTCCATAATACGTATACGGTCAATCTGTACATCTTCGGGTCGATAATTGGTGCCTTGATTGTGGCTATTGCTCCGCACATCAGTCGATCTATTACGAGGTTGCGTGGCAAACAATTATCGTATCAAGGGATCACAATTACACTGTCGTTACTGGTTGTTGCATCTGTAATTACACAACTGCTGTCATAAGTGTGGTTTTGTTGGTGGTTAATAAATTATTATGGAAAAACTAGAAAAAAAATTACATCAAAAGCCAGAAGATTGGCGAGGAATGATTGGCCTAGCAATAAGTGCCTTGTTGCTTATTATGGTTTTGTTTGTGCCAGCGGCTATGTCTGATAAGGATCAAATACGCAAAGTTGACTCCCCGATTACAGGTTCACAAATTAGCCTCAGAGATCAGGTTGTTTCACCGATCGGAGTGGTGCTTCCAATTGATTGGCAAAGCTTAGGAGAAAGAATGGTTGCAGCTGGAGTAATTGACTCAGAGAAATTTCAGGCGGTATATGAGCAACGTGGTGGATTAAGTGATACCGATATGGAATTGTTGCTTGGCGATAGAGATGGTTCTGTTGTTATGAACTCTGAAAATGCCGGCATACTTCTTAATTTACTCTGGGCTTTTGGCCTTTCAAATAAAAACGAAATTCTTGAAGAAGACCCAATGATGGCCGAAGGGCAAAATATAGCGAGTGTCGGTCGTCTTGCCTCGACTGGTGGTTGGCGACTGTCTAAGCAGGATCCGATGAATCACTACAGTCGACATTCTTTTGTATCTCTGACTACTCAGCAGCAAGAGAGGGTGGAGGATGTATCGAAAAATATCTATCGTCCGTGCTGTGGTAATTCCACTCACTTTCCTGATTGCAATCACGGAATGGCGATGCTCGGTCTTTTGCAGCTGCTGGCAAAGGAAGGGGTGGGCGAGGCTGAAATGTATGATGTTGCCTTAGCAGTAAATTCATACTGGTTCCCAGAGACATATACAAACATTGCCGCCCTGTTTGCACAAAACTTGATACCATGGGAAGAGGTCAATCCAAAAGTCGTCTTAGGGGCGAGGTTTTCTTCAGCTCAGGGTTATCAACAGGTTTTGAACGAGCTGGATTCGGCTGACTCAGGTAACGGTAGTGGTTGTTCTGTCTAATCATTGACTGTCTATGACTATACTTACAATCACGCTCATCAGCATCTTGGTCCTTTTTGCTTTTGTTCTTCTCCTGCAGCAGTTTTTCCCTTTTCCAGTTTGTGCCCTCTGCACTGCTGTGATAACTACCTGGTTGGTGTTGATAATTCTCTATCTATCTGGATTAATTCTTGCTCCAGTTTTAGTTGGTATTCTCATGGGGGGAAGTATTGTTGGGTCTATGTATCTACTTGAAGAAAGACTGGATCGTAAGTTTCATGTATTTCGTTTGGTCTACTTTCTTTCCTTAGTAGCGGCTACCTATTCCCTAATTGTTGGAACAATCACCTGGTTGCTGGTGGCTACCCTCTTCGCTATTTGGGTTGTTTCACTTCTTATTTTTTTCTTGCGAGAACATCCTGGATTCGAGGCTGTAGCTGAGCGAATTATAAAGTGTTGTAAAAACTGGTAATTATTATGAAAGATTCACATCACTCACATCAAGGAGCAGATGCAAAACACGAAGACCATCACGATCATCACGATCACCACGCGATGATGATAACTGACTTCCGTAAGCGTTTTTTCATTTCGGCAGTGTTATCACTTCCGGTTTTGGCTCTTTCACCGGTTCTTCAGGGCTGGCTGGGGTTTTCTTTCACATTTGTTGGCAGCAGCTGGGTAGCATTTTTATTGGCGGCAGTAATCTATGTATATGGTGGCTGGCCGTTTTTAACCGGTGCCAAAGACGAGCTTTATCCTGAATGGTCACCCGGCATGATGACGTTGGTGGCGCTTGGTATCAGCGCCGCTTTTGGTTATTCGCTGGCGACCCAGTTTGGTCTTCCCGGTGAGCCTCTGCTCTGGGAGCTGGCGACATTGGTAGACATAATGCTCCTTGGTCACTGGATTGAGATGAAAAGCGTCATGGGGGCCTCGAATGCACTCCAGGAGCTCGCAAAATTGATGCCTGATGAGGCGCACCGCGTGAATGATGACGGTGAGACGGAAACGGTGTCAGTAAGCGAGCTTGTGGCTGGCGACGTAGTTCTTGTTAAGCCTGGCGAGGAAATTCCGGTTGATGGAGAGATCATAAAAGGTGAGACCGAAATTGATCAGTCGATGGTGACAGGAGAAAGTAAACTTGCGCAAAAAAGTGTTGGTGATGAGGTGATTGCCGGTTCAATAAATGGTGATGGCTCTATTCGAGTAGAGATTAAAAAGGTTGGCGACGAAACGTACCTTTCGCAGGTAATGCAGCTGGTAAAGGATGCTCAGGCACAGAAATCTGAGACGCAGAAGTTCGCCGACAAGGCTGCGTCGGGCCTGTTTTACATTGCAGTTTCTGCCGGGCTAATTACATTCTTTGCATGGCTGCTGCTTTCTGGCCAGCCGTTTTCTTACACGATGCAGCGGACAATTGCGGTGATTGTGATTGCGTGTCCACATGCTTTAGGTCTGGCCATTCCGCTGGTTTCTAGCATTTCTACTTCAATGGCGGCAAAGCGTGGACTTCTGATCAAGAATCGTACTGCCTTTGAATCAGCTGGTGATATTAACGCCGTAATTTTTGATAAAACCGGCACTCTGACCAAGGGTGAATTCGCTGTTTCTGATGTGATTTCTTTGTCAGACAGCAAAGAAAGTCAATTAATGAACATTGCTGGATCTCTAGAGTCTGAAAGCGAGCATCCGATTGCCCAAGCCATTGCCCAGAAAGCAGAGAAGAAAAGTCAGGTCCATAATTTTTCCAATATACCTGGTAAAGGAGTAAAGGGGCAGGTTGATGGTAAGGATTACCTGGTGGTGAGTCCTGGGTATCTTTCTCAGGAAAACATTACTATGGAGATTGACCGGGTGAAGAAAGTACAGAAGGAAGGAAAAACAGTGGTCTTTTTGCTTGCAGAAACCAAAAATGGTCCCGCGGTGCTTGGGGCGATTGCGCTGGATGACGTAGTGCGCGAGAGTGCCCGAAAAGCTGTTGATAGGCTCAAGGAAGACGGTATTACTCCAATTATGCTAACGGGTGATGCCGAGGCGGTGGCCAAACGGGTGGCTGCTGAGCTTGGGATAGAGGAGTTCTATGCAGAAGTGCTACCGGATGAAAAAGCCGCTACGGTGAAGCGGGTAAAGGAGAAGCACGCAGTGGTTGCGATGGTTGGTGATGGGGTCAATGATGCACCGGCTCTTGCGACGGCTGATGTCGGTATCGCCATTGGTTCGGGAACGGACGTGGCGGCGGAGACAGCCGATATTGTGCTAGTGAATGACGACCCGGCTGATGTAGTGGCCGTGATGAAGCTGGGAAGAAAGACTTATCAGAAAATGGTGCAGAACCTCTGGTTGGCCGCCGGCTACAACATCGTTGCCCTGCCATTAGCGGCTGGCGTAATGGCCTGGGCCGGGATTGTACTTTCACCGGCTGTTGCGGCGGCACTGATGGCTGTCTCTACGGTGGT
>Ga0136596_1000354_pt1 | contig 23377 bp, 15 predicted proteins | sample AntRauTorcE11897_FD_101387 | JGI IMG/M metagenome (GOLD analysis project Ga0136596, IMG submission 101387) | Saline lake microbial communities from Rauer Islands, Antarctica - Metagenome Torckler E11 #897 | ecosystem: Environmental > Aquatic > Non-marine Saline and Alkaline > Saline | place... | reverse complement strand
GATATTGTAACGCCTTACAGTGGGTTCTTATATAACCAGATGATTACATATCATGATGGTGTATCTGAACTTCCATATAATGGTTGTAATTCATTAACAGGTGATAGCAGCACAGGTTATGAAAGCAAACGATGTGCTTCCGTTGGATTAAATTCAATTGGGCCTGATATAATCTACTTAAATTATCTAGTTAAAGTTGGATACTCTTTGCCTTATCCCGGTTCTGGTACAACCACTGATGGTGTACCGAAGTATCCAAATCAGATTGATGGTGGGTTATATCTTGATAAAGTGAGATTAACATCAACAAATGCATACATGGGTGAGTTGCCGGGGCTTTTATATTCATTAGGCTCACAGGCATTTAATAAGAACGGTATCATTTATCAAATAGATGGAACGGGTGTTTATGCCGGTGAAACTATATACACATTGAGTGGTTATGACGGTCAACTGTTCTTACGGGATGGTGATTGGGGGGTTGAGTAATTTAAATGAGTGACCACGGCTCATCAACAGCAACAGCAACCGATTTATCTACCAACACTGGATTCTTTAGTGTTGAGGGCAATTTTTCAGATGGAACTGATTCGGATTATTTTAAGATTACTATATCTGATGCGGTTAATAGACTGGATATATGGTCACAGGCATATTTCAACTTCAGTAATTCATCATACGCAAATATCTATGTTGAATTGATTGATATAAACGAAACTGTTATTTCAGGGGAAGTTGCAAGTTATACAACATTTTCTCGAATTGAAAGTATTGTTTATGAAAACTTACCAGTAGGTGATTACTGGATAAGATTATATACATCTGGTTTCAATGGCACAATTCCTATTGACTATGTATTGTTTATTGACCTTAGAGAAACACAAACCGAATTAGATAAAGGGATTCGTGATACAAACGCGGTTATTAGTTTAATTGGATTCGATAATCCAATCAGTGGTATAGCTGACCCTGTATTAAATGAGATTAATAGTGATGGAATAATCCAGAATGAATTAAACTTTGGAATGAAGGATTATGTAATTTCAGATACCGTGTTAATTGATTCGTTGGTATTTGGTTCATGGCCTAGACCAAAGAAACTATACACAGGTATTAGTAAACTATCACAGCCGCTACGAATGAATAATTATGGTAGAAGTTTCTCAAGTGATTTAGGTGAGATTCCATCAAGCCCTGTAACAAAAGATTCAAATCCATCTGTTGGAAACCTAATAAGATTGTATGATAGGGTGTCAGGTGAGATGGTGGATTATACATATACGGATGCTGCTGGAAATTATTCATTTCCATCCGGTTTAACGGTGGGTGATAAATACTTTATAGTAGCGTTTGACGATGTGGATGCTCCCACTCTGGAAGCGAAGGTTAATGATTTCATTGACCCACAACCAGCAACATATTCACTGTAATTGAAATGGATTTTTAGTACAGTATAAATAAGAGAATGGAATAAAGAATAATAAATTACTCAACCAAACAAATATAAGAGTTGGGTATAACTTAATAACAAGAGGATTTATATATGCCTAGTGCAACTACTTCAGATTACTTATACAATCAACAGATGGCTTACCTGCTATCTAACACTGCATGGACTGCCCCTGCTGCTATTTGGGTAGCACTGTTCACCGCATTACCTTCACTGGATGGAACAACAACACCCGGTCAAGAAGTAAATACATCTGGTACTGGTTATGGCCGCATATCAATTGGTGCTGGTGGTTGGAGTGGCCCTTCTGGTGTTAACCTTGAATATAACAATACAGGGGATATTCAGTTCGGTACACCTACTGCCAATTGGGGCACTATTGTTGGTGCGGGTTTATATGATTCAGATGCAGGTGGTACAAATAACCTGTTATTCGTAGCATCACTTACAACTTCTAAAGTTGTTAATAACGGCGACGGCGCGCCGAAGATTCTTGCTGGTCAGTTACGTATAACTCGTGCAACTTGTTAATTTATAACAAGTTTTAATAATCCACTTGACGTAAACAATGGTGACATATATAATAATATAAATTTGTCACCATTGTTTACTCTATGAGGTTGTGTTATGTCGAAGCTGGATTTGTTTCATGATGAGATTGTTAATGATTACTTAAATGAAGGTTTGGGTATGAGAAATCTTGAGAGTAAATATGGTATTAACCGTAAATATCTTTCAAGTCACTTCAAGAAACATAATGTGCCAATCAAAAAACATGGATTTATTGCTCCACACATTCAAGAAAAACTAGACAATAAAGAGTGGATGGTAGATGCATATGGTAAAACCAAATCATATCAAGGGATAGCTGATTCATTAGGTATCACTAAACAATGTGTTGGCAAATATATTAAGAAGCACAATATTACAGTTGACAATACTAATTGGAATGATAATAAAGAATTAATTTCAGTTGACGATGTGATGTATGAGAGTGAATTCCATTATAAATCTTTAGTGGATTATAAACACGTTCCAACTCATGTTAACCTAAAAAACCGTGATTGGTTATTAAACCTATATAAAGAATACATGAACATTGGTATCATTTCACGTTTAATTAATGTGTCATATCCAACTGTACAAAACGCGTTACATTATCATAACATACCAATTGTTAAATCGGGTAATACCAGTTTAAATGAAAGGCGGTTAATTGATGTGTTGTCAGAATTCAATCCAGTACAATCTTATAAATTAGATGGTATTGAATTAGATATTTACTTCCCTGAACATAATGTTGCAGTTGAGATAAATGGATATAAGTTTCATAGTGAATTGGCTGGCTCTAAAGGTCGTCAATACCATCAATCTAAGTATGAAGTATGCAAGAAACATGGTATCCATTTATATCAATTTTGGGATGAGGAAGTAAACCAGAAATTCAACCTTATCATTAATATGATTAAGGCTAAATGTGGGGTTTCTACAGCTATACATGGTAGGAAGACAGTTGTTAGAGAAGTAGACAATTGTAATGAATTCTTAAATGAGAATCACGTTCAAGGTTCATGTAATTACTCATATGCGTATGGATTGTTTTATGAAGATGAATTGGTTGCTGTAATGACATTTATCAAATCACGTAACCACCAATATGATTATGAACTGAATAGATTTTGTGTAAAACAGGGGTATAGAGTTGTTGGTGGATTCAGTAAATTACTAAAACACACCCCCGAAGGTGTACTTGTTAGTTATTCTGATTGTAGATACTCTGATGGTAATGTTTATAAACAGAATGGTTTTAGGTTAACTCGAATCAATGACCCGATATATTACTACACGAAAGATTATAAATCTATTGAAAGTAGAATGAAGTATCAGAAATCGAGAATCGCCGTAAAACATCCACAATTATTTGATATAAATAAAACTGAATGGGAAATGATGCAAGAACTTAAATATGACCGTATATGGTCATGTAAAACATATACATGGGTTTTAAAATAAATGCCGGGATTAAAACAATCACAACTTAATGCAGTACCTTCAGCCTTCTGGACTTTCGATTCGGATAGAACAGGATTGAATGGTAATGCTATTGTCGATGAACAAGGCAACCAAAACCCATTAGTCGTTAATGGTGATGATTATTTACTTGAGCAGATTTCTTTAAATCCTATTGAAGTTGTAGACCAATACGCTTGTACAGTTGGTTGGCAACAATTAGTTGATGGTGGCTGGCCTGAGTGTCACTTTGAGGCTGCTCACTCATCTTCATTTAACTTCCCTGTACTTGGTTCATTCTCAGTAGAAATGCTTTATTATAAAGATAAGGCTGATATGATACGCTTGAGTGGTGAACCGGGTTATCGCAGTAGTATCGTTACACCACTAATCCTTAAAGGTTCTGTATTAAATATAAGCACTGTAGATTCATGGTATGGCACTGACTACTTAGATATTACAGTAGTTGGTAGAAATATCAGAGTATATGAGGATACCAATCTAGGTATCAATATATTTGAAAGTACAAACCACTTAATCGTTTCATATGATGTAACTCAGATTGATGTAAACGAATATCAATCTGTTATTAATGTGTATATAAATGGTCGTTTAGTTGGTCAGGATAGTGAGAATCATTTTGATAATTATCCAAATACAGTAACTAATGATTCATGGTTTATTGCGGGTAATGGTGGCCCAAATGCAGTGACTGACTTTGCAACTGAAACACTTAAACTTGACCAAATTGCTGTATACAATTATGGCATAGAAGAAAGTCAAGTGAGTTACCATTACACACGAACAAAACATTATGATACTTTAATTAAAAATGATGCACCCTTTCGTTACTGGCGAATGAATGAATTATTCGTACCCGATGATAATACAATGTACGCTGAGATTGGTGGTTTAGATGGTATCTATTATGGAAGCGTTTCAAATTATTTCCCCGGCCCTGATAAACTAGTCGAATCACATTCAACTAAATTCAATAACACAGGTAATGCGGTTATCAATCGTGAACTGGTAGGTAGATACTACCCTGTTATTGATATTTCTAACCCATATACAATTGAATTCTGGTTTAAATGTAATTCATATAATCGTGGTACATTGCTACATTGTGTTGAGGATGACCCTAATTGGAATGGCCTTATAATTTGGTTGAACAGTAAGAGCGGTATCAATGCTCCCGGTAATATAGAAGTCACTGAAAACACAACCACTAGAATTTCTTCACGTGATACTGACCCTGCAACATCTGAACGTGAGAACTGGAATGATGGTGTGTGGCATCACTTAGTCGTTGTGCGCGATTCAGTTAACTTAAAACTATACATTGATGGTGAATTAAACGCTCAAGGTACATATGCGTTATCACCTTCAAATGATAAACCTTCTCAACTTCATTTAATGAACACAGGGCCGGGTGAATATCAAGTATTAGGTGAAATGTGTGAGTTGGTTCAGTATGAATATGCACTAGAACCACTACAAATTCAAAGTCGTTGGATGTTTACAACTCGTTATAAAGTAGAAGGGTTTACCCTACTGCAAGGTGTTCCTGTTGAGGCAACTGTTCGTTTTTATAATCACATTACGGGTGAACTTGATGGTGAAGTCATAAGTAGTGGAGCTACGGGTGAGTATAAATATTATCCACCAACCAGTAGATATTTAGATGTATTATCATTTATTCCTGATAACAATACAACAAGATACAGGGTACATGGGCCGGTTAAACCTGCTGAATACGATGACAACCATTTAATCTAAGAGGGGAATTAATAATGGTTCTCCTTCTGAAGGAAAATTAAATGGCTGATTCTCCTATCAATCCAACATCATACACATTTGTATTTGACTCAGCTACTGATGAAATAATCATAGTTGACAATTATACGTTCGCGTGGTCAACGGTTGAAGAAGCAACGGGTGTTGCTAACTTCAATCTATTTGATTGTGGTACACCCTCACCCAATTTCAATCTCAAATCATGTGATTATGTTTCACCTATTATGCCTCGCATTGATGCATATAGTGGCCAAACATGTAATGCTATTCTAGCATCATTTTTCAATATGGATGTTTCACAATATCAAGGTGCATATCTTGATTGTGTGCTTACTGTCAATCCTGTTGATGAAATGGAAGGTGATGTATACAGTGGTCAAACAGCCGATGCCGATTTACTTACCGTTTCTTTTTTCCGTGACTGTGATGCATATCATGGTGCATACAGTGATTCAGATTTAGAGATATATCCACCGGCTGAATTAGAAACTGACAACTATTCTGGTCAAACGGCTGATGCTGATTTATCCGTAATCGTTGTTTTGCCTGTTGATGGTTATCATGGTGCATACAGTGATTCAGATTTAGAGATATTCCCATCCGCTGCATTGCCTGTTGATGGTTATCATGGTGCTACATCTGAATTGGACGATATTTTAGTTCCGTGGGGATTAGGTGCATATCATGGTTCATATTCTGATGCTGATTTAACTGATTCACCAAGTGAAGGTTTAGGTAACACTGATGCATATCACGGTGCTACAGGTGAGGGCGATATTGCGCCTACATTTGCGCTATCTGCTGACGCTTACAGCGGTGAATATGCATATGGTACACAACTAGCAACATCAACTACATTTAACGCTGATGCGTATCATGGGTGGTTTAGTGATACTGAGTTAACTGAAGTGTTGGGTGAAGAACTACCACTTGATGCATATCACGGTGGGTATGGTTCAGGTGATACACTTGCTGTAACAGTGGCGTTATTCTCGCGTAATTACTTTGGTCAAACTGCTACCGTAGACATTGAACTTCATCCAGCGATTGAAATGACCTTGGATGTATATCACGGTGCAAGTGTTAATATCCCTGTTCTTGATGAATTAAACTGGAACACCCTTGCATATCACGGTGCAACTACTACTTTTGATTTAGCGTTAGAATTAAATCTACCTGCTGATGCATATCATGGTGCAATTGCTAATATCCCATTCCTGAACTATACAGCAAACTTACCTGCTGATGCATATCATGGTTCACATGCATATCTTAATGATATTTCTGTACCTGAAGGTGAAGGGTTAGAAGCGAATGCATATCATGGTTCATATTCTGAATCTGATTCAGCTATTCCAATTTACCCAATATTAACACCACATCCAATTGTTGCTGGTTTAGCGTTATATGATGCTGACCATAATCACAATCATTGTGACCGTGCTGGTTTCGTTGACCATTTATATGGCGATAACGTGATTCGTTGGGATTGGGATGACTTTAGATTAGGGTTAGATAGTTTAGATTTTGAGTTTGCGGATACTCGTTTAAAAACAAATTGGAATCCATGTGATTCTGTTGTAACTGTATGTGATGTTGAATTACGTACACAACCACGACTACAGGCTGAAGCATACTCTGGTGAGAGTATGGAAACATACCTTCCAATGAAGATTTATGATTTTGGTGTGATTGAGTTTGAAAATCCATCAACACTAAACTTCATTAACTTTGAGCCTATATTCTGGACTAAGTTCTGTCATGGTTACATACGCCCTAATGGTGAGGCTGTAATATTTGATTTCGATTCAATAGATAACACAGGGTGTGATGGTAAATATTACATGGAACATGGTTCTAATGCTGTATTTGAATTATCAGTAGAACAATCATTATATCCAGAAATAATTCATGCAAGTTCGCGCCTAGAACCAGTTCCATTAACGTTTGAGGGCATCTGGTTATTATATGCTCATGGTGGTGAACATTTATCAATGGCTAGTAATGTTGATTTCACTTTCGATTTCCACGATGGCATGTATGCACAAACTAAGTTTTACGATGAGCCTTGGTATGGATATGGTGGTTCACATTGTGTAATTGATACATTAACTGTTACGGGTGCGGCTGTTGCATGGGTAACTGAGGCTGACATTTGCTTACCAAATGAATATATACCTTTAACTGAGGATGGTGATTTGGATTACGATGCTCTTGACCCTGATAACGATGGAATTAGAGATTTGCCTGAAGTTGCTGTTGAAGAACACTCATTCTATTTCCCACTATTTGCACATTGTGTTGCATATGAGGCTGAGTAATGGCAGTTAATTGTGTATTAAAATTTGATGACCCAACATCTGAAATTATTGATTTAACACCAAACACAGATTATGTTGGTACGATTAATAATGCCTTCGAGGGTGATTACTACAGATTTGAAATGTTTGAAAATGAAACGATGGCATTTAATATTACCCCTAGACCTAATACATCTAGTAGTATTAATATGCAGTTAAATTTATATCGTAAAGTTGGATTGACATATGTTTTATTAGGCACATCTTTCATTACTCAGAACATCAACCAATTCATTTATGATGGTGTGCCGGGTGAATATTATTTCTGTTTAACAACTGATTTCAGTATCGACTATACCTTGAGTGTTGAATTCACTGATTATCCGTGGTTGGTATTAGGTACATTCAATTCACATCATGGTGGTTATGGAAACCCATACGAATTTGCACGTCCAACATCTTCTTGTGATTCACCTGTTTTCTATGTACTAGAATCCGGTGAGTTACCTGTTGGTATGAATCTACGTGCTAATGGAGTGGTTGAGGGGATTCCATTAGAACAAGATTGTTACACTTCAGATGATGAAAAACCTACGTTCACTTGGTATAAAGAAAATGAAGAAACCGGCGCGCGCGCGCCAATCACTAAAGATTATGTGTTTACAGTACGTGCGGCTTTATTAGATTCACCTGCTACCTATGCAGATAGAACATTTAAAATATGTGTACATAATAACTGGTCAGTGGATAGAGATAACTTCATTTCACAATTTGTTAACTTTGAACACGTTGAATATGTTGAAGATACTGGTGAACCCGTTGGTGGTGATATACCCGTTGATGGAAATGGGGAATCAATAAATGGTTTCGTTTTATATGATGAGGATGGTTCGGTATCACTTACTGATGTTGACCCCATTTATGATGTTAATGGTAAATTAATAACAAACAAAACATATGGTGAAGTTGATAATAATGGATTGAAGGAAATTAACGAATCACAAACAATACCACCTGTTGAAATACCACAAATACAACAGCTATCTGAGGATGAATTGAAGGAATTATGTAAAATTTGTTACATTGCACCTGAATACCAAGGATTGGTTAATATAAATAAAGATACGTTATGTGTAGAAGTGTGTGAAGAAACTGAAAAAGAATCAACACAGCCAGTTATCGAAGAAATTGTTGACGAATTCTGTGAACCATGCCCTGAACCAGTGGTTATTGAAGGGTTACAGGTATTACCGTCAACCTTGTGTGATGTTTGTGTGCCAGAAGAAATATCAATTCCGAAGGTGACTAAATACAATAAGAAGATAACATATTGCACAGAAGAATTTATTGAGAAAATGAATACTACTAAAGTATGTTCAACCGAAATCACGTGTCCACAAAAACCGGATACGTGGCCTGAGATTACGAAAGAACTAGATTTACCAACACTACCTTCATCTATGTGTGAAGAAACATGTGAGAATAATTAATGCCACAAGCACATTTAATGGGAATGATGAATTCCGGTCATGGGTGTTTTCCACCTACACCAGCAATACAGGGTTCGCCTAATGTATTCTGTGGTGGTATTCCGTGGGTAACTGAAACCCATATGTATGCACCACACCTATGTACTGGGCCTGACATTCATGTTGCGCCGTTAGCGAAAGGTTCATCAACCGTTAAGGCGAATGGGTTGGGTGTTGCCCGTGTAGGCGACCCTGTGGCTTGTGGTGCTAAAGCAATGCAACCGTTCCCAACTGTTACAGCGGGTGGTTAATGGCTATTAAGAAACAAACACGAATATATTCTGATTTGGATTTGGATTTTACACCACACCCATTAACGGGTGATTTACCGATGAAGTATAATGATGAATCAATTAAGCGTTCATTAAGAAACCTTATCCAAACAAGTAGATTTGATAGAAAGTTTCACCCTGAGATTGATTCAGGTGTTCGTGATTATCTTTTTGAACCAATGAGTTTAATTACTGCATTGAGCATTGAAACTCATTTAAAACACCTAATACAACAACACGAACCACGTGTAAACGTGATTGAATTAGAAGTTGTACCTGATAATGAAGAACAATCTTATGGGGTGAACATTACATTCAACACGATAAATAACATTGAACCAATTCAAACACGTATATTCCTACAGCGTGTCAGATAAGAGAATATTAAATGGCTAATAATTTACAAGTACAGGATTTAGATTTTGAATCAATAAAACAGAACTTTATTGATTACATGAAATCTCAAGAGCAATTTAAGGATTATGACTATAAAGGTTCTTCAATGAACATCCTTTTAGATTTGCTGGCATATAATACTCATTATATGGGATTCTACACACATATGTTAGCGAACGAATCATTCATAGATTCTGCAACACAAAAGGCTTCATTAACTTCAAAAGCAAAACTGATGAACTATATTCCTAGTTCAAAACAATCAGCAGAGGCTTTGGTTACATTCAATATTCCAATCACGGCGGTTAACGAACCAACTGATAAAAAAATTGTACTTCCACGTGGCACTAATATTCGTTCAAATAACAATACAAATGATTCACGTAATTTCGTGATTGTTGACGATGTGTATATCTATAACCGTGCTACTACAGCGGGTGTGTATGATTACACAAGTGATGAAATTGGTATTTTCGAAGGAGCATTCAACGCTCAACGTTTCTTGGTTGACGATACACTTACGAATCAACGTTTTATTATTCGTGATAGAAACGTTGACATAACATCATTGCGTATCAGTGTGTATGATACTCAAGCATCTAGTGAGTTCGTGAGTTATACGTTAGCAGAGGATTTCAATGAGATTAACAGTGAATCTAATGTTTTCTTCGTTGCAGTTAATGAAGAAAATTATTATGAGGTGTTCTTCGGTAACGATATTTACGGTAAATCACTTGCAAATCTGAATGTTGTATCTGCATCATTCGTATCTACATCTGGTGAGGAAGGTAATAATGCACGTACATTTATCCTTTCAGGTGGTATTAATTACTTAGGTACTGATTATGATGTTGATATTACTACAGTTAATGATTCACATGGCGGTGTTGATGAAGAAACTCTTGAGGATTTACGATTCAATATCCCATATCACTATCGTAGACAAAACCGATTAGTTACTGTGGATGACTATAAAAACATCCTCCTTTCTAAATATCGTAATATAAACTCTATTAACGTATGGGGTGGTGAAGATAATATCCCTAAAACATACGGTAAAGTATTCATTTCAATTAAACCTAGATTTGGTGAAGTGTTGTCATCAAAGGCTAAGAATAGTATTATTAATGATATTCTGAAAAAATATAACGTGACTACGGTTGAGCCTGAGATTGTTGACCCTGAGTTCCTATATGTAAACTTGGATGTGAATGTTCGTTTCAATCCATTAAACACCAATAAATCAAGTGGTGAAATCGGCACAGAGGTTACAGCTATTATCAATGATTATAATGATAACACATTAAATCGTTTTGGTTCGTTTTATTCAGATGTAAACATTAACAGTTTAATCAAATCTGGGAATCCTAGTATTCTTACATCATATGCGGATGCAACACTAGAGAAACGAATAGATGTTAATCTAAACACAAAGGCAACTTACTTTGTTGATTTCGTGAATGAAATACTTCCAGAAACAGTTAAATCAGATGAGTTTATGTATCGCCTTAAGCGTTGTTACTTTGCAGCTAATAAACAAGGCAATATCATAATTTATTACTATGATACCTTTAAGAAAGAATGGGTTGCATTCCCTAATGAAACTTTCGGTACAGTTGATTATGAAAATGGAATAATCCGATTAGTTAATTTCGAGGTAAATGATTTATATGGACAATCTAAATTGAATATAAATGCTACACCAAAACTTCCAGACTTCTTCACTAAACGAAATAATGTTGTTATGATTAATCAATTTACAGTGAAGATTGTAGCAGACTTCCAAAATGAAGGTAATAAAGCATGGTAGATAAGTTATCTGCTATTCTTCAATACCAGTTACCTGAATTTGTTCGGAATGACCATGAGTTATTCGTGGCGTTTGTACAGGCGTATTATGAATGGATGGAGTTAGAAGGGAACACACTAAACTTCATCCAGTCATTCCAGCAAAATTCAGATGTTGATACGGCTAATGACGATTTCTTAGATATGTTTATCACTGAATTTGGGGATACGTTTCCAAAGAATATTCAGGTTGATAAATCTACGCTATTGAAATCTATTCGTGAATTCTATATCTCAAAGGGTTCTGAGTCATCATTTCGTTTCATTTTTAACGTACTATATGGTGCAGAAATTGATATTATATACCCTAGAGAATTTTTACAAACGGCTTCAGGTGGTAATTTCTTTGCTGAAGATTATGCATACATCACAGGTGACAATTTTTTCAAACTTAAAATCACTGATAACCTTAATGCGTCTATTGAGGGCGTAACATCTGGTGCAAATGCAGTTATAGATGGCATTACATCTATATACATTGGTAGTCAGAGAATATTAAGATGTGATTTGTCATCATATGAAGGCATCTTCGAGGTTGATGAGGAAATCTTATTAACTGTAGAAGGTTTTACTGTTAAAGAGAATGTGTATGGCTTGATTAATAGCATTAATGTTGATGACGGTGGAACAAACTACTCATTAAATGATGAAGTTGTTATCACTTCAGTTGATGACGGTAGCCGCGCTAAAGCCCGTATTAAAAGCCTATCAAAAGGCCCATTAGATTCATACACAATCGTTGACGGTGGGTTAGGTTATGAAGTCAATGATATTGTACATGCGGTTCCTGTAGTTGGTTCAAATGGTTACTCATACAGCGGTGTGGTTGAAACAGTTGGTGGTTCAGGTGAAATAACAGGCATTCGAATATTGAATAATGGTTATGATTATTCATTACCAACAACAGCATCTATTGTATCTTCAACAGGTTCTGGTGCAATCATTTCATTAAACGGTGATGCGATTGGTAAGATTAATGAGATTGAAGTCTATGATAGTGGGTTACGCTACACTTCACAACCAACTATTACAGTAACATCAAGTAATGGTTCAGGTGTGTCACTATCAGCAAATATCGAATGTATCTTTAATGAGCCAAAGAAATATCAAGATGAAGATGACTGGTTAAGTGATTATTCTAAATTACAGGATAGTTATTACTATCAGCAATATTCATATGTTGTTCGCAGTGATGTTTCACCCCATAAATGGATAGAGCAAGTTAAACGAATTGCACACCCAAGTGGTACACAGTTATTTGGTATGTACACAACTTCAAATATTGTAGATACACTGATTAGTTTACCACCACGCTTACAAGCATCATTAACGAAGATTATCTACTTATTCAGTGAGATAAATAGTAGTATATTACAAACAGAATTTAGAGAATTAATACTCCATCTAGGTATTGCTAATACTTGCGTCATGGGATTAACTCTTGATGAATTAGATGAAATTAAATTTGACCCTAATTTCAATTGGGTTATTGGTTATTTTGACAACCTTTCATTATCAAACATTGAAACCACTGGTTGCGTGGATAAATTTAATAGAATGGAAGATTCTGACTTAACAATCATATAAATAAGAGAACATAGGATAAAACATGACTGCAATTATTACAAACACAACAAGAGTTTTCAATTCTAACCAATTCCTAAACTCTTTCCAAACTAAAAATTACACTGCATGGCAAACTGCTACACCATATAGCATTGGTAATGTTGTTTATAACTCAAGTTACAAATACATTGCTGTAACTTCTGGTACATCTGGTGCAATCCCACCTTCACATACATCTGGTGTTGCTTCTGATGGTGCAGTTGACTGGTTATTTGTTGAATCATTTACAAACACATCATACTTTGAAAACAATATTTACGTTGCAATTGGTAAGCAAACCCCTTGGTATGATTTTACAGGAGTTATTGCATGGGCTGATTCTACTCTATATACAGTTGGTGATTTGGTTGAACTTTCTGGTTCATACTATGAATGTTTAGTTGAACACACAGGTGATGGTGTTGGTGCTAACAGTCCAGATACAGATACAACCAACTGGAAAGTGGTAACTGCTGAAACACCCGTTGACCCACAAGACGATTTCAGTAATCAGTATTCATATATTAATAACATCATGAGTGCTAAACGTCTAAACGCAACAAATGTTTCTTGTGCAATTAAACGTGTTAATTGGGCATCTGGTACTGTGTATGATGCGTTTGACCCAACTATTGACAGCTTTGCGTATGTGAATGATTTCTATGTTCTTTCATCTGCAAATAACATTTACAAATGTGTTGATAACAATAACGGTGCAGCTTCTACATCTGAACCAACAGGTACAAGTGTAGATATTACATACACAACAGATGGTTACGGCTGGAAGTACATGGGTACTGTATCTGCTGGTGATGCGTTAGCATTCTTAACTGCTGGTTACATTCCTGTTAAATTAAAACTTTCTGATGATGGTTCCAATCAATGGCTGGTTCAAGAGAATGCAAAATCAAACTCAATTAGCTCTGCTATTGTAACGGCTGGCGGTTCAGGTTATACAACTGCTACAGTTGCATTTAGCGCACCTGATTTAGCGGGTGGTGTTCAGGCAACGGGTTCTGTTATTCTGAATGCAGGTGTATGTGAAACTATCCAGATGACTAATGTTGGCTCTGGTTATACTTCAGAACCTACAGCAACAATCACAGGTGATGGTACTGGTGCTGAAGCGGTTTCTGTACTTGCGCCTAAAGATGGTCATGGTGCAAATATTCTAACTGAACTAGATGCTCGTTACTCAATTGTGAATGCACGTTTTGACGATACTGAAGGTGGTTACTTCCCAATTACTGGTGAAAATGATTTCCGTCAATTATCATTAATCGTTGACCCTCGTGAGTGGGATGGTGGTGAAGCAATTGCGGCACGTTACATTGGCCCACAACATGACGATTACACAGGTGATGGTACATCTGGCCTTGAAGAACTAGAAGCTGGTTCTGGTAACGTCATATATATAGAAAGCATTGCACCTGTTGTTCGTACTACAGGGCAAATCGAAGATATTAAAATCGTACTGAGATTCTAGGATAAATAAATGATTGTATATCTTACTACGAATAAATATAAAATTAGGATTGAGAAACTATAATGAGTAGAATGACATTTAATCGTGAGCCATATTTTGACGACATAGATATTGATAAGAATTATTTCCAAGTTCTATTTCGTCCAAAACGTTCATTACAGATTCGTGAATTAAATCAGCTACAAAGCATATTATCAAACCAAACTGAAACGTTTGCGAATCATATTTTCAAATTCGGTTCAATGGTTAAATCTGGAAGTGTTAAATTTAAAAACTTCCAGAATTATGTACGTCTAAAAGATTTAACTCCAACTGGTAATGCTGTAGATTACACACGCATGATTGACCGTAAGATTCGTGGTAAAACATCTGGTCTAGTTGCAGAAATTATTCACATTGAACCTAAAGATGAATTCGACCCTGATACATTATATGTAAACTATAAAAACACAGCGGTTGATGGTGTTACATCTGCATTCATTAATGGTGAAACTCTTGAAGTTCTTGATGAACAAGGGTATGCAACATATGAAGTAGTTGTGCGCTGCCCTTCTTGTGCGGCTTCACCTGAATCTGGTGATATACATAACCCAACTGGTCAAGGTTGCCTGTTCTCTGTTGATGACACAGTATTCTACATTCATGGTAAATTTGTATCTAATCCAATGCAAACTATTGCTCTGGATAAGTACACTGTTATCCCTTCATATAAAATCGGTTTTGATATTGTACAGCGCGTTATCACATCTGCTGATGACCCTACACTAAATGATAATGCGTTAGGTACTACCAACTATACAGCACCCGGTGCTGACCGTTACCAGATTAAACTTGAATTAACTAAAAAGTTACTCACTGATACAAGTGATGAAAACTTTGTTCTACTTGCAAAAGTTGAAGAAGGCTTCTTACAAGAAATTAATAATAAGCCAGAATATGCAGATTTAATGGATACGCTGGCACGTAGAACATATGATGAATCTGGTGATTATACAGTTAAACCATTTACTGTTAAGTTCATGGAACACCTTAAAGCAGACGATAACCCAACTGGTGGCTGGAAAACATCAGCTAATGGTGGTGATGAAAGCAAGATGGCGGTTATTGTATCACCGGGCCGCGCATACGTTCGTGGACGTTTAGTTGAAAAGATTGCTGAATCTGTAATTGAAGTAGATAAAGCACGTGATACTGAACATAAACGTTCTGCTGTTATTCGCCCTGAGTATGGTAACTACATTCTTGCAACATTAGATTCAGTTTCTAATATTATTCCAAACTCAAACACATCAACTTCTACATACTTTAATGACTTTGAACCAGTTTCTTTATACGATGGTGCAACATCAGGTGGTAGTGTAACTGGTAACTTTATTGGTAGCTTACGTGTTAAGGGAATAGAGCTTGTTTCAGGTACAGCGGGTACGGCTGGTGCTATCTGGAAACTGTTTGTGTTTGATATTAAAATGGAAACAGGTTATACTTTCAGTAATGTTCGTGGCATGTTTAAATCAGGTGCAACACCATTCGCTGCAAACATTGAACCAGATGCAATCGACTCTAGTTATAAAGTATATGAACCAATTAACAATAACTTATTATATAAACTACCTTACCAATTCACTAAATCTATTCGCGATGCTGATAACCCACTGGCTTCAAATACTTCTACAGTATTAGTTAAAAAGTATATTGGTGCAGCTAACGCTTCAGGTATAGTAAACTTTTCTACTGGTGGTGGTGAAACCTTCCTATCATATAACTCAAACAAATGGATTGGTGGTGTTGAAGATTCCTCAGGTGCATTTATCCCATTTGATTTAAGTGCAAGTGGTGTTATTAGCACTACTCCAACTTCAATAACTGTTAACTTAGGTTCTGGCAATGCTTCTCGAAACTTTGTATTAGTTTGTGAAGTTCTAAAATCAAGTGCAAATGACCGCACTAAGGTAATGACAACCAATTACTTAACAAACATTGCTGCTAATGTTCAAACAATCTCACTACAGAAAGCTGATGTTTGGAAAATCTCATCTATCACTCGTGTTTCTGATGCAGTTGATGTAACTGACGATTGGGAACTTGTTAAGAATGTTAAAGATAACTTCTATGATATTTCTTACCTTCAGTTAAAAGCGGGTGTAACTGAATATGACCCCGGTGTTGATATTAATATCACATATGATTACCTGCAACATACAGGTACAGGGTTCTACTTCTCTGTGGATTCATATACTGCTATTATAAATGACCCCGGTATTGATTTCGGTTATGAAGATATTCCGAGTCACACAACCAAAGATGGTGAAGCATTCCGTTTAGCGGATACAATTGACTTTAGACCAACGGCTGGTCAGAATGGTACGTTTACAAGTGCTAATGCATCATTACTAGACCTACCTGCAAATCAATCAAACATCATTTTTGATATTGAGTATTACTTACCACGTATTGATACAATCTGTATATCAGATGCTGGTGAGATTTTCAGTGTTCATGGTATTTCTGGTACAGCACCAGTACAACCAGCAGCGGCTGAAAACTCAATGCCAATTTACTACGTTACATTTGATGCATTTACATTTGATGTGAAGCGTGATGTGAAAACTAAATTCATTGATAACAAACGTTACACAATGAAAGATATTGGTCGTTTAGAAAAACGTCTAGCGAATCTTGAGTATTACGTTACATTCAACTTGCTTGAAAAAGAAACATCTGATTTATCTGTACTGGATAGCTCAGGTAACGAAAGATTTAAGAATGGTTTCTTAGTCGATAACTTCAAAGATTTCATTGCGGCTGATACTGGTAACAGTGAATATCAGGCGGCGATTGATGCGAAGAAAGGTGAGTTACGTCCATCATTCACCACTAAATCTGTTGGCCTTAATCTTGTTGAAGGTGATTCAACAAACTTTAAGAAACATGGTAACGTTGTTACAATGCCATACACAACAGAAGTGTACAGTGAACAACCATTTGCAACTAAATCAGTTTCTGTAAACCCATACTTCATTTTCAATAAAGAAGGTGCTGTTAAATTAAATCCAGATAGTGATGTTTGGAAAGATGTAACAACACAACCTGATTTAGTTGTTGATGTTGATACAGGTTGGGAAGATATTCGTGAGATTGCAAATGAAGCGGGTGTATTAGGTACTACATGGAATTCATGGGAAACTACATCTTCAACTTCTACATCCCGTTCACGCACTGATGTGTCACGTACAGTTACAAATAATAACTGGAATTGGTGGTGGAATAACCAACAAACACGCACAACTGCTACTACAACAACTGCTACAACTACTGCTTCACAACAAACACGTGAAGGTGTAAACCGTTCAGTTGAAGAAGAAATCAATAATTACTCACTTGGTGAAAATGTAACTTCGGTTAACCTTGTACCGTATATCCGTAGTATTGATGTTCAGTTTGCGGCAACTGGTTTATTACCTAACACAAAAATCTATGCATTCTTCGATGGTATTGATGTTAATGACGATTGCCGTATGCTTAACGGTGTGTCCAGTGGTGATATGGTTACTGATACAGAGGGTAATCTACTTGGTGTATTCCGCATCCCTAATAGTGAAAGTAAGCGATTCTTTACTGGTCAACGTATTTTCCGTTTAACAAATACATCTGATAACAATACAGACCCTGACCAATTAACTACATCTGCTGAAACTGAATTCTTCAGTGGTGGTCTAGCGGAAACTCGTCGTGAAACAATGCTATCTGTTTCTACACCGAAAGTTGTTAATCAGGATGTATCACAGGATAGAACAATACGTTCAACATCTGTTACACAATCTTCACGTACAACTGTTGAGAATAGTTTCCGTAGAGCATGTTGGTGTTGTGGTTGTTCTTCAGGTGATGACCCACTTGCACAATCATTCCAAGTTACTGAACCAACTGGTGTTTACTTAACTTCTGCGAACATTTATTTCGAAGCGAAGTCTACTGATACACCTATCTGGTTACAGATTCGTAACATGGAGAATGGATACCCCGGCCCTGTTGTAGCACCATATTCAGAAGTATGGTTAAAGCCAGCGCAGGTTAAAACATCTGACGATGCAACCGTTGCAACAGAATTTGTGTTTGAAGCACCTGTGTTCTTATCACCTGATGTTGAATACTGCTTTGTAATCGGTTCATCTGATAAAGCATATCGTGCTTATGTATCTAAATTAGGTGGTACAACTATTGGTGATAATCCAGTACAGGTTTCATCACAGCCACACTTAGGTTCAATGTTTAAATCACAAAATGATAAGACATGGACGGCTGAACAATTCGAAGATATTAAATTTGAATTGAATCGTGCTGTATTCAATACAAGTCAAACAATGTCACTTGTATTCGAAAACGTTGAAACAAATCTGAAACAGGCATTACGTGTTAATCCATTTGAAACAGAAACTGGTTCACAGAATGTTCGTGTTTATCACGCAAATCATGGTTTAGTAGTTAATGATAAAGTTAAACTTGATTTACTTGGTGATACATGGTTTACAATTCACTTAACATCTGGTCATCTGATTGTTGGTCAAGAGTTGGTTGGGCCTACTAATGGTGGTGTAACTGCTAAAGCAAACATCAAAGATTTACGTTATGTTGGTATCAACTCTGGTGACGGTGCTGAAATATTTGAAATCAAACTGGATAACCTGATTGGTTGGTGGGATGACATGAATAACTTCATTGGTAATGTTTACTATGAAAACTTTACTAATGATAATATTCTATCAACATTAGATATTACCGCAGCAACAACTACACATCAGGTGGCGCTGGGTTATTTCCCAACTGGATTGGATACAACGTTCAATGGTATTCCAGTAGGTGATTTATCAAGTGATGCACATCTTGTGGCTGATGTGGATAGTATTGATTCATACATCATTGTGATTGACACTGCTGCTACTGAAACTGGTGTAACTGGCGGTTCTGGAAATTATGCAGTTGGTAATATTCAAGTTGACTCATTCAACCTACAATCTACTTACATTGATTGGAGTGGTGAAGCGGCTTGGTATGCATCTGGTATTACACATGGTGGTATTGGTTCATTAACAACAAACTATCAATCAGTGCCTTCATTTAGTTTTGAACCGAATGAGAACGTTAATCTAAAAACTTCAATGAAGATTGCTAATACAATCAATGAAGCAACATTCTTAGGTGCTGGTGTTCAGTCACTGAACTTAACTGGTCAGTTTAAAACAGGTTCTGAATATCTAACACCTATGTTTAACCTTGATAGTCAGTCGTTCACGACCATTACAAATCGTGTTGATTGGAATGCATGTGAAAACTATTCAGTATCACCAAATGCAACAACTGATGGTAATGCGCTTGTATGTGACCCGCTACTAGGTGGTTACAATCCACGCCATATTCCTGAAACAGCATCAACAGGTGGTGTGGAAGGTGCTAAATACATCATGAAGCCGGTTATTCTGAAAAATCCAGCTTCAGGTATAAAAGTTTATATGGATGTATTGAAGTATCTGGATAGTGACATAGAAGTTTACTACAGAACACTACCATCTGAAACTGATGACGAAATTATTAATCAGGATTGGGTGTATGTTGCGTTTGATGAAGATGTAATTTCTGAAGCGGATTCTGATTTCAAAGAAGTTGAGGTTAGTATCCCTGATGTGATTAGTGGTCTACTTCCAGAATTCAAAGCATTTCAGATTAAGTTAGTTATGAAGTCTCGAAATAGCTGTAAACCACCAAAGGTTAAGAAGTTTAGAGCTATCGCTGTTACATAAGGTGAATTATGGCATTACAAAAAGTAGAAGGTGAAAAGGGCTATTTGAAAGATAAAGCTACAGGGAATGTAGTTAATGTTGATAATAGTCATTACACCGCTAGACGTAAAAAGATTCTAGCAGAAAAACAAAAAGCTGAAGAAATCGTATCACTTCAAAGTGAAGTAGCTGAATTGAAAGATATGGTTAATCAATTAATGAACAAGTAGGTTATAAATGGCGATTACTCCTGTTACAACACAAACTCTTTTTAGACAATGGCGTTTGATTACAAATGAAATTATCACTGTATTAGGTGACAACTTATCCTTATCAACAACTGAGAAAGGTTCGCTTGTTGGTGCGCTTAATGAAATTGGTGGTGAACTTGGTTCATTAAGTTCATTATCAACAACGGCACAAGATACAATTGTAAACGCAATTAATGAAGTGTTATCAGTGGTTGGTGATATTGCAACGCTTACTACAACTGACCAATCTTCTACAGTAAACGCAATCATTGAATTAGTTACTAAGATTGGTTCAGTATCAACATTAGCAACAACTGAGAAAGGTTCACTTGTTGGAGCGATTAATGAGATTGCAGTTTTAAGTGGCGATTTATCATTACTGACAACATCAATAAAAGGTGATGTGGTTTCTTCTATTGCGGTTAATACAGGTGGCACAGGTTACACATCTGGTGATGTGTTAACAATCAGTGCTGGCAACTCAGATGCAACCGTGACTGTTACAGGTGAAACATCAGGTGTAATTGATACCGTTTCAGTGACAACTGGTGGCACAGGCTATTCAAATGCAGCTGGTGTGGCTACAACTGGTGGCACAGGCAATGGTGCAACACTAGATATTTCCACTGGTTCATTAACCGATGCTATTAACGAACTTGATAGTGGTCAAGGTGATTTATCGACACTAAACACAACCGCTCAGAGTTCACTGGTGGCGGCTATTAATGAGATTCTTTCTAATACAACTGCTTCATTAACCCTTGCTAATATACAAGTTAACAATCTTGAATCAAATAAAGGTCGCTTGTCATCAAATGATGAAAGTATGATTAGTGTGGTCAATGACGGTGTTGTGACTTCAATTGCGGTTGATACGGCTGGCTCAGGCTTCTCAGTTGCCCCTAACGTAGAAATTACAGGTGATGGTACTGGTGCAATGGCTACGGCTGTTCTAGCGGCTACAGGGGGCGTTAAGAATGTTGTTTTAACTGCTGCTGGTACAGCATATGTTGCCGGTGAGGTAATTACCCTTGGTGGAGGCAATTCAGATGCCACAATTACCATTGATAGTGTAGGTGGAAGTGGTGAAATCACTGGATATTCAATAACGGCTGCGGGCACAGGTTATGCAAATGGCACAGATGTTACCGTAACAGGTGGCACAGGCACTGGCGCAACTTTCGACACAACCGCTGGTTTTGCACTGGATTCTATTACAGTTGATATGGGTGGTTCAGATTACACAACTGCACCTACAGTAACTATCACAGGTGATGGTGATGGCGCAACCGCTACAGCAACAATAGCTTCAGTAGATACATTCAGTTTGGATGGTACAACTCTACAGACACATAATGGCGCAACATTACTTCAGGGTGATGCGTTTTATAATGATAACTCAAGCAATGGTGGTGCTGGTAATGCACTTGCATTACCTGTTTCTCAGTTATTAACTGCTACTGGTCGAAGTGATTTACGTTATGGTCATGAATTTTATTTACTGGATATTACAGCAAGCACAGGTACAAGTGATGGTCAACTGATAAATACAGAAAACTATTATCCTGTTGTACAAAACAATGAAATCTTTTTATCACGAGCAGGTAATACAGTTACATGGTCTGGATGGGTTAAAGCACAATCTGTTAATGATGCACCTACATTTACTGGTGTTGTAATTGGTGATTCGAATGTTACTACGTATATTGATGGTGGTGCGGCTGAAGCGTCACCGTTTATATTAACTTTTGCTGATGGTTGGACGCACGTTCGTCAAACAATTACATTAGGTAAAGAATATGAAAATATTTTCCCCGCTATTTATGCCAACAATCTTGATAATATTCTTGTTGCTTTACCTGTTCTGTTGGATGGTGATATAAATATTGGAATGCATGAAGGTATCGTATAATGGCAATTTCTATCAACTTCAATATTGACCAAGGCTCAAAGTTTAGTGGTGTAGTGACTATTCAAAATGAGGATGGAAGTGTTTACGATTTAACAAATAAAACTCCATACTCACAGATGCGTAAATCATATTACACTTCTTCATACCACAATATAAATGCAGCGGTTGAGGGCGACTCAACTTTAGGTAAAGTTCGTTTATCATTAACCGCTAGTGAAAGTGGTGCGATAAAAGCTGGTCGATATGTTTATGATGTTGAATTGCACAATGATAACGATGTTGAAGATGTTAAACGAGTTCTACAAGGTATCATTACCATTTCACCACAAGTTACACAAACAGTTATACCATAATAAAAATCGGATGTATAGATGGCGTTAGATGACCCAAAAGTTAAAGTGACTCTTGAAGAAAACCCAAACCTAGATGTAAAAGTCGATACTGTTGATAACAATCACAATGCACGTTCATTAGGTATTAGAGGTGAGCAAGGGCCAGTAGGCCCACAGGGGCCAGTAGGCCCAATTGGTGATGGGGTTGGTGCTGACCATACTCTATTAACCAATATCGGTACGAATAGTCATGACGTTATTGATACTCACATTGCCGATGGTACTATCCATTTCACTCAAGCTGAAATCAATATTACTGAAGCACAAATTAGTGATTTAGGGAATTATATACCAATTTCTGATATTGGTGTTACTGTTCAAGCGTATAACATGAACTATGTTATCGACGCGGCGT
>Ga0136596_1000347_pt1 | contig 23597 bp, 24 predicted proteins | sample AntRauTorcE11897_FD_101387 | JGI IMG/M metagenome (GOLD analysis project Ga0136596, IMG submission 101387) | Saline lake microbial communities from Rauer Islands, Antarctica - Metagenome Torckler E11 #897 | ecosystem: Environmental > Aquatic > Non-marine Saline and Alkaline > Saline | place... | reverse complement strand
TGGTTCGTTGCTGGCAAAGCTTATTTTGTTTCTGGCAGCTTTCTCAGTACATATCCCCTGATTGAACCTTCTCGTTCTTTAACTATATCGTAGCCTCTAGCTTCACTCCAAGCTTCTAATCTACTCTTCAGTTTTTTGCTACTAAGTTTCTCGTCAGTGTAAATTCTAGAGTATCCTGTCAAGGGACTAGTTGGAGGAACTCCCCAAATCATATCTTTAGACTTATAAAAAACTCCAAGTTCTAGTTCACTGTCAGCCCACTCTACAAATTCAGCACCTACTTCGTTTATAAGTTTCTTTGTTTTATAGTTTATAATAACTTCTTTCATTCCTTCTCTTAGGTAGTACTGTATACAGTCAACCATGAAGGCGTCAAATTTGACCCAGGACTCGTCATCCCACTCTCCGTAGAACCTGTGCCCGTATTCTTGAAAGACGGTCTTCTCAGCTCCGAAATAAGGAGCAAATTCTATGATCTGCTGTCTCCTGTCATGTGAGTTTCCTTGGCCCCTTAAAGGAAAGTTAGTACTCATTAAAAACTTGGGACTCTCCTCGTAAGGAATAGTCCTAGTATTCACGTATTTCCTTTCTACGGCGAGATCGAGACTAATAGCGTTAAACATATCCTCGAAATTAAGATCGGACTTTACATCGTCAATAAAAGCTATTTTATCTCCGGGACGGATAGAAGAAAAAGCGAAGTTGTTTTTCGGATCAAAATGCTTACCCATGATAAACTGAGTCTTCTTCATTTTAGACACAGCCTGGCAAGCTATACTTTTTCCAGTACCTCCTTGTGACTTATTTAAATCTTCCCCTAAATACTCATCTGTCATAATAACAGCTCTTGGATTAGAAGGATCTTTGTAAGAATGAAGTAAATACCCAAAGGCGCTACGTAGGGCATCGTATCGCTCTACTTTACCGCCACTCACTTTATAACAGAAATCTTTAAAAGCGAATACATTTAAATCACCTTCATAGGGGGTATAATTTCTATCTATGATCTGGTCTTTCCAAATGTAAGTATCTAGGTCGTTATAAGAATGAAATGTTTTAACATCTTTGGTTATTTCAAGGTAACCGTTTTTGAAATATAAGTAAGCCTTGTCTTTTGTTTCTTCTAACATCTCAGGTTTAATTTTAGGAACTATAGTGTCTATTACTTTTGAATAAGCTTTTAAGAAGCTAACGTAAGCGTTAAACACTAGCTCAAACTGAGCGCCATCGTACGGAGCTACGTTTTCTTCAAGGTCGCCTAGAACCTTTTGCCTTAAAGTTTGGTTATCGATTCTATCAAAGATTTTATTCTCATGCTCTACTAGAATGTATTCTCCCCAATGATCAACATTAGCTATATTAAGTCTTTCCTTTAAGTAAGTAACATATTTTAAAGAAGATATAGAGCAGTCTCCATCCTCTGGATCTACTTCCCAGAAAGGAATCATATCAGCAGGTAGAACACTTAAGTCTACTTGAGGAGTAACTTTCTTTTGAGAGCCGTAACCTTGCTTACGAATATCTTTAGCACAAGCTTTCCAATCACCTCCATGATTTAAAGCGCAGTATAAACCAGCAGGGGAGTAAGTTTTACCGCTTTCTAGCCCGCGACAAGAGTCGCTAAAAACGTAACAAAGTCCTGTGTCTCTGTAAATGTTTACACTGTACTCGCTTGAAGAATCTTTTCCTGGTCTAAGAAGTTTGTCTCCTACTTCATCACTTTTGAAAAACGTGTAGCCGTGTTGTAAAAGAATATCTTTAGCGTCAACACTTCTATCAAAGTCTTCCCAGGGAGCATCACCGCTAATCTCTACTTTAGAGCTTTTAGTGTTTATCTTATTCTCTGGTGGCTTCCAATCGTTTATGAATTCACGAGTAAGAGCGTTAAATTTTGAGTTATAGATAACATCAGGATCGTGACATAAAAAACAAGCGCGGCTAACATCCTTGCAGGACTCATCAATCCTTATCGCGTACTTAGAATAAATGTAAGCGTTAAGAGCTTTAAAATACTCTAAATGCTCACTTGGGGTTACTACGTTAATAGGAACTACCCATTTTATACCTAGCCCGCTCGGGCTAACAAATAACATTACGGTATCTATGACAGAATCTCTTAAAAGAGTTGTCCGGATCTCTTCAACATCTTCCTTACCGTGCAGCTTATCTATGTCAATACAAATTAACCCGCTATGTCGTTGCAAGTTTTTAGAGCTTACGTAAGAAAAAGTACCACTAAAGGTAACGTAATCAAAGCTTGAAGCTTTCATTTTACGCTTCTCACTGTCCTCCCAGTCCTTTTGCAGTATTTCTCTATACTCTTGTGTTATTTCTTTATAGGTTTCATTTTCTTTAATTCCTCTAAAGACGTTTTCTAGAGTAACATCACTAGCAGGGCTTTTATTAGTGATAGGAGCTTGAATGTAACTAATTAGTTTTTCATTATTGTTCATCTTTGTTAGTGTTGTTGTTTTTAAAATTATTTATAGCATCCATATCTTTTAAAGCTATGTAAAAGACCCTATGTATGGGTTTCTTGACTAAAGAAGCGTATGAAGGTAAAGACTTAAAGCAAGTAACAGGTAATCCTGTAGCAAAAAACTGGTCAGCCCAAGAGTAAGAACCCTCGATATCTGTGGTGTTTATAAAAGCGTATTCAAAAGTATTAAGATCTAGTAAAGAGTAAGTACACTTAATAGTAGATCCTGTAAGACCAAGAGACTTTTTACGCTCTATAAGCTTAAGTAGAAGTTTTACGCGTGTTCCTTCTTCCATAACTATTTCCAACCCAAAGGCTTTTATAGTTTGAATAAAAAAATGCGACCAGAGCTCTTCTGGAGGGTTACTTGTCACTTTATTCATAAGCCATTTCGAGTAACTCTGCCGCATCATTTAAGTCTATAGAGTGTAAACTGATCTCAGCTTTTATGTCCTTTTCTTGGTCTCTAAGAGTTTCAACCCATAAACGCTGTATCTCTCCAAGCTCTAACTCCTTAAGCTCTGGCAAAGAAAAAGTCATACTAAAATCCTCAAAGTATTGAGTATCATCGCTATATAAAGGCTTGAACATAAATTCTACAGCAGGGGAACTGTTTATATTAGTTTCTACAAAACCAGTCTTTTTAAATAAAGAGGAAATTCCCTTTGATGGGAGCGTAAAAACGTTAGACCCTCCAGAACGGTAAGTAAGTTTTAATATTATAGTTAAAGAAGGGTTAAGGAGCCTGTGTAAAGGTTCCGACCAGGCTAGAGTCTGCATATTTTAGTAAGTTTAAGTTTTTCTCTTTCTTTTTCGCTTCTATCATTAAATCAATAGGCCTGTTGATAGAGTAATCAGGCAAAGGTCCGTAAGTGTAGTCACTATGAGCATTTACCCGAATAGTAGGGTCATTAAATTCTTTTTGTCTGCTTTCACTCCAATGAAATAAAGGAGTGACATCAGGCCTCCAAGTACTTATAGCTTTGTTCACAGCTTGAACTTCTGGGTAATTTGTAGGATAACACCTGTGATGATGAAAATCAAACATAATAGGCACGCCAATTTGGCAATGGATCATGTCATAAAGCTCTTGAGTGTTATAAAGAGCGTCCCCGTCGTCGTTCTCCACAGTTAACCGAAGCTTTAACGAAGGACTTAAATCTTTAAAGTTCTTGCAAAATCTTTTTGCTGTTTCTTTCTTGTCATAGTAAGCAGCCCCCACATGAATGTTTACACTGTTCTCGTGAGAAGGAGAGAACCCCATAAAGTTTAAAATATCATTATGAGCTTCTAAATCCTTTATAGTGTTTTGAACTACTCTATCACTTGTAGAACAAAGCTTGTTATAAGGTCCGGGATGAAAAGTTAAGCGTATGTCATACTTACGAGCGTAGTCCCCAATCAATCCTAGCTTAGTGTGGATCTTTTTCCAGTTAGAAAGAAATCCCCAGTTCCATTCACTTTTCCAAGGAAAGATATCACTTGACATTCTGAACAGCTTTACCCCGCGGTCTTTATTCCACTTAAGGATACGGAACAAATCGTTTAAGTTTTTATTACAAAGGTCTTCTACTTTTGTTAGACCTAACTTATCAAAAGTAGCTTTTCTCATAGTTCTGCTAGTGCTTATTTTAGGCTTACGAGAGTTTAACTCATCGTTAATACAAGCGTAGCCTAGCCGTCGTATAATCATAAATTATAAAAGTTATTTTAAGTTAAATAAAAAAAGGGAGGGCCAGACTGCTGTGATAAGCAGACCTGGTAGCGATAAGTTCTTCAACTTCACTCGTTTCGCCCCTTTGGAGTTATCCTCCCCCTTAACATGTTATATGCTACAAAGCCATAATCTTGTTAATAGGATCATGCCTCATTATTCTTATACCTTATTATGGAGCAAAATAAACTTTTTTAAGCTTTTCTTGTAGTCCTTTTTTCTTATACCCTTATTGATACTTAAAATAATAAGCACTATATTTAACCTATGAGATTATATAAAGCTTTTGTATCTTCAGTTACTACAAGTAAGGAAGGGAACCATAAACAGATATACGTACAAGAAAAAGTAAACAGGGGAACAGGAGCACGCCCACGCCTAGCTACACCACCCTCAACCCTCCCAATTACTCAAATAGGTTCTGGTACTTTAAGTGTGCCCGATAAGGGAGCTGGATGTATAGTTTTAGAGGTTTCTCCAAACGAGAGACATATTATCAGGTACATACCACACCCTAACACAAGTCAATGGGGTCTATTATACCCCCCAAAGCTTCAAAGTGGTACTGTGATGTTTTCTTCGAATGGGTTTTACAAGGCGACACTTACTTTAAGCAGAAAAGGGCGAGTAACGCTTAAAAGTAACTTATTTAGTCAATTATGGATAGATGGAAGCACTAATAAAATCTTTTCACGCTCAAAATCTCTTGATTTAAACTATAGTGGCGGTTACTGGCGCCATTCTTTCAATAAAGAAGATAAAAGTACTAGTGATATACAAATCTGGACAACCTATCAGGATGTAGAAGGGTTAAGTGATCAAAAATTGCGCACTGAGCAAGGCTATAACGCTCCAGTGCCGCCAATGGTGCCTCCTTACACTTATAAAGACAAAGTTTTACGCTCTGTAGGTACTATTAAAGGTGAAAAAGCTCTTTACACTCTTGAAACACGGCAAAGCCGCAAAGCTTTAACTCCTGTAGACAAAAATATAGTAACAAAGCTTCGTTTAGGTTATCAAGACTCTGGTAATCGCTTTAATAAGCCTTATCCAGGCGGATCTATCATAGATTGGACTGGAAAAAAGAATATAAAGAAAGATATCGGCACTTTTGCCTTTAGATGGGGAAAATTAAGAAAAGATACCCCAAATTCTAAGGATAAAGGTGAAATATTCAGAATTCAAGCTCTTGAAGGCTTAAATAGTGGAATTCCTCTTGGAATGCCTTTAAAAAACCCTCTTGGCGAAGGACAAGGCTATAAATACTCAAAAGGAGGCGATGCTGAGCAAACTTTTTCTCTTTCATTCGGTTTATTAGAGGATAGCACACTTTACAGAGCTTCAATCTCACATGAACCCCTTACTGGCCCTTCTTTAAAGTATAAAAGAGTTTTAGGAGGCGAAAAAGTGTGGTCAGAGGAAATATCCCAGGATAAAGCGCTTATTGACACCCAGCTTACCCAAGAAAGCTTTCAAATAACCAGAAAAGTGGCTGGAGGCGAACTTAACACTTTATTTAACGATCAAAAAGCTCAAATGACGTATAAAGGTGAAAAAGGGGAGACTCAGGTCACAATTGAAGGCAATAAGACCGAAATACTTAATGCAGATGGTACAAAAGTGGTTATAAGTGATAATTCTATCGTTTTAAACGAAAAAGGTGGCTCAAAGCTTAAAATAGCTGGAGGAAAGGTAGGATTAGGCTCTGGATCGAATGAAGTCCTTCAAATACTTGAAGACACGCTTACTGCCCTTGAAAATACTGTTTCTCCGGGCTACGGAGCGCCAATACCCACAAAAGCCTTATTCACTAAAGCAAAAACCGATTTAAGTGCAATAAAAGGAGGAATTTAATGCCTTTAAACGCTCAAAGCCTTACTTCAGTCTTAAATGAAGCTCTTGGGGCTACTAATAAGAATAAAGAGTTAATTTCACCTCCAAAAGAGATGGAAGCCTTTGCTCAAGGCCTTGTTCTAACTTTACTCAATGCTACAGTTACTCACCCTGTTATTACAGCGACAGCTCCTCCTTCACCAGGCCCTGTCAAGGATATTAAAGCTTTAAATGGCTCTATCCTTATCAGCCCATCTTTTTTAATCAAAAAGCTTAAAGAACCCTCTAATCTAGCCAAAGCCACTCAAATAGAAAAACAAGCTAAAGCTCATACAGATTATCTGCAAGCTCACGCTCAAGTGCACTTTGATAAAGGTGTTTTAAAGGGTACTTCTTCAGCTGCACCAGGAACTCCACCAGTACCAGGATTTTTAACAGGAGGTGGAACAGGAGGTTATATCACAGGAATAAACGGAGAAGATTGGGCCAATAGTGTGATAAAAGAGGTAAAGTCTGGAGATTTAGAGCCCACAATAAGAGTATTTACAGCTATAAGTGATTACATCAAAGAAAACGCTTTAGCTACATACTTGCCAAACACTGTATCAGGAGCTTTCGCTTCTCCAGGAGCTCCTCTAACTTTAGGGATGGGTGTTTCAGGTAAGTTAAATTAAGGTTGACTCTGTAGAACTAATAGAATATATTTTTAAATGAAGAGCTTAATAACACACATACACGAATAGAAAAATGAAAGAATTAGATAACATATTTTTACCTGAAGGTCCTGAGATCGAAAAGAAGGCGTCAATGGAGGCAACCTTTCTCTCAGAAGACTCTACCCAATGAGTCAAAGAAATTATAGGGCAGTTTCTACAGAAATTCCCTTTTTTACAAAATGAGAAGGTCTCACTTAGCTGGACAAAGAAAAAGGACGACAAAGGGGTTGCAGTAGGTAATCTAAACGTTCTTGGGGGCTCAGTTCCTATCATAATAAAGGATTACATGATGGAGCCAATGGATCTCTTTCTAATCAATGGTGTGACTATCCCTTTAAATGAATACTTTATTCAAACTATCTATCAAAAGCCTGAAGCTTTCGATGGCCTTGCTCCAAGAGAGAGATTGCTTAATGATTTGTTATTCGGTAACAACAGCTCTTTGCAGTACAGCCCAACAGATCAATACAGTGGTGGAAGTAGTAACTCTTACTCTAGACCAGCTGTAAAAGTAGCTTCAGTAATAGATGAATTAGAATATGTCCATAAGGATGATGCCAAGGAAGTCCTTTCTTACTTAGCTGACCCTATTATCAAAGAAGCTTACGATCGTAACGAAACTATCGAAGTATTTGAGAAAATAGCACGCAAAGCTCTTCAAAGCACTAACCAAAGCTCTTTCGAGGATTATTTAAGAAACCTTGACATGGATAGACAGTATGTGTATAGTGATTCATTTGGCAATCACTTTGTTAAGCAAGCTTCGTCTAAAGTAGATAAAACTTGGACGCGTACTATAAACGCAGCAGAAGCAGCAGAACTAGAAGAGATACTAGCTAATACTAAAACTTCCTCAAATCTTACAAAGACAGCTTCCGAAGAGCCTAAAGTAATCAAGAAGCAAGTAAGCTTGATTAAAGGATCTACTGGATTTATAAAGACTGCTGGTGTTACATCACCTGAGATAAGCATTATAAACAAAGAGAAGCTTGAAGAAATGCCTAAGATAGCCTCATTTAAAGTAGCCAATGGTGAAGAGCCTTATTTAGCTATAACAAAAGAGGGTGCTTACGATTACAGAGCAACCCCCAGCCATAATAACTTAAGTTATGACGATTTTGCAGGAGATGATCCTAAAATGGGAGACTTTGGAGTCTTTCTAACTAAAGAAGCTTCTTCAATACCTTTTGAGATTACTTCAATGGTTAAATCACCAGGAGTAGGGCAATGGAAGATAGGAGGAGAGTCAGGATTACAGAAAGTAGCTTATTATCCTTTAAAAACTCAAACTGGACAATTTGAGCCACATGATAGTGGGGCCAAAGGGCATTACTGGGCACCTGGAGACGCTAAATGAGTAAAACTAGCTCATAGAGACACTAAGATCAAAGCTTTACAAGAATTCGAAGCTCGTATTAAGATAGAAGGGTTGAACGGCTTAACTAAAGAAGCTTTCTTTGTAGTAGACGAAGATATAGACTTAGAGAAAGTAAAAGACGGTGTATGGAAAGTAGGACGTGATTTCGACTTTATCACAGAGAAAGAGGAGCTTATAAAGAAAGAAGCTTCTTATAACCATACTCATAAAGCTTACAGGGACAAAGGCGGCTTATGGTCATTCAGTGGGCCAGCATTTGCCAAATACGCTCAAAATAACAAGACAAGAGACTTAATTGACGATGAAGCTGTTTGGGTTGCTATCCATTGTGGTGCAACAGAAGAAGATATAGAGAAAATAGCTTCTTTAGCTCCTAATAGGTCTTGTGTGCTAGAAGGTGAGGTCAAAGCTCCTATAGCTTTAGAAGCTTTAGAAGAAAAACTAGCCAATTACACGCAAAATATAGGACCAAAGCTTACTATAGCTAAAGACTTGATTAAAGAAGCGGCTAATTTCAGAAATAAAGACTCTGTAGACGCCTTACTTAGTTTAAGCTTACTCAGAAAGAAAAATGTAAAGACTTACATCAATGCTTTACCTCAGTATGAGAGTGTTTTAAGTGAATTAGGCAATTTACTCCTAGCTTCTCGTATGGGACTAGAAGAAACTAACCCCGACGCTTTAAAAGAAGCATTTGAGTCTTTAAGTGATGTTGTTATACAGCTACACAACTTAAGAGCAGCTGTTAAGGACGTAAAATAACTGCTTGTGGGCAGAGTAGTCACCAAGGCTTAGAATTGTGAAAGATTCTAGGCCTTTTTATTTGGAAAGATCACTTATAATGATTATCTTAGAACACACCGAGTTATAATGCGAGTTCTCGGGTAGTTATGTAATTAAAGACCCATTGGGTTGTTAGTCATAATGCTATCTCATTTGATTTACGGGAAACAATGACAACATAGACAACATAGACAACAATGACAACTTTCTTATTAATATTGTTGGTAGTTGTTCCTCTTGTTAGCCTCCTCAGTAAAACGGGGAGGTTTTTTAACGATATAGGGCCCTTCTAACGCACTCACTATAAAATCAATAGCACAACAAGGCTTTATGAGAGATAGTAGCGTACGGAGCACGTCAGGTACCCTGGTAAAGACCCAGATGGCACCTTCGGCCCCTACCGTGCTATAATGAGCCCCAAAATTGCAGCCTAATTCATTTAAACGCCTATGGAAAATTCAAATAAGGTTAAAATACCCTCAATAGGACCACTCGGTGGGGGACCAGACCACTCTAAATGCCCTAAAAGAGTTTGTCAACGCTGTCAATCCTACAAAGCTTCTGACTTAAGCTTTGAAGAGCATAAAGAGCTACTTCTTAAGGAAAGTACACGCTATCAATACTTAAAGCCTTGCTGTCCTTCATTTTGGGTTATCTCTTGCTCATGTGGACTATTAAGAGAGAAAGTTACACCAGATGTAGCGTTATACTGGCTTAAGGACGCTATAAACCCTTCTGAAGACTAGTCCAGCACCGGCAGAGCCCTACTAAGCTCTTAAGCGCAAGAGCTTCCGTCCTTCCGTCCTCCGGATGACAGTCTTCCGGTAGTCCGGTAGTCCGGAGGGGTGAGCACTTAAGTGTCATTTAGTGCGCTTTAGGGCACTTTAGGGAACTTTAGGGCACTTTAGGGAACTTTAGGGCACTTTAGGGCACTTTAGGGCACTTTAGGGCACTTTAGGAGGATTTAGGGCACTTTAGGGCACTTTAGGGCACTTTAGGGGGATTTAGTGCGTTATTAAGAGTAAAAGCCGGTGCTTAAAAGAAATCCTAAGCTAAAAAAGAATTAATTAAAATCGATCTTAAGCTTTGGGTCCCCTTTAGGGCCCCCCTGTCTTTTACCCTGGTGTTGCCCTATCTTATATTTATATTCAGAAGTAGGATCCCGGATATTTTTTTAGTAAAATTTAAAAAGGCCCTATTAAGGCGGCCGGGGGCCGCGCCCCCAGTACCTTTTTTGTTTATTTATTTTTTTTTGCGTCTTTATAACGCCGCCAACTCCACTCTAGGGCGGCGAATAATAAAGACACTCCAGCTTTTACATAAAAGTCTTGCGCAAAAGCCTTAATTTTTTCTTTTTTGTTCACAGTACCTCCTGTACTCAATTATTGTAATTATAATTATAGCTACTATAGGGACCAACCAAGTAGCAATGAATCCCATGACAGCTAATACAGCTGCCACGAGCATTACACTTAACAGAAAGTTAAACATTCCAGAAAACCTCTATAAGTTTTTCCATAGTTATAGGGCTTTTTGTTAGCTTATCTACTCTGTCTTTCCACTTCTGGGCAGCGAGCTGCGTTCGAAGGTTTTTATCCTTATTAGAATCCAAAGGATTATAAGAATAAGTCTGAATTTTGAAGCTGGTCATAGTTTTCCCTTCTGTCATTACCCCGCCATTGGCTTGCCAAAACCTGCCGCAAGGGCTTAGAACGATATAAGGAAACCTTTGTGAAGTGTTACTCAACCTCAGCTTTCGCCCTATAACTCCCCTAGCGCAGTAAGCTAGAATGTGGTAGCTAGGGTAGTGGTAATCGATATAAGCTTCTATATCGCTGTAGACTTTGGGTTCAGGGCCCAGTCGTCGCTTTTCAAAGGCTACTCGGGCCTTCCGGATCTTTTTTACAAAGCTAGAAGGCATATTATCCTTATACTTTGCCATTAACTCATCAGGCGTCATTTGAGCATCGGCCTCCTTTTTAACTTTAAGGGCTTTGCGGGCGAAGTTCGCCTGCTCTGACCTTAAAGTTTCTATCTCTTCCTCTGACTTCCCAGTCCACTTTATCTGAGGAAGGGCCTTAGGCTTTTGGACGGGCTCTGAGATACCTCTTTCATTAAAAAACTCCCTGTAACGGCCTGCTAAGCGGCTATGTTTAAGAGCTTTAAAAGATCTGAGGACGCGGATTAAAATCCTTTGCCAGGCGTAGCCTTGACTTAAAGAGTCATCTCCGAATTTTACTCGGTAGCCTTCAAAAGTGTAGTAGTTGGCAGTTACCGTGACATTCTCCTCAATGTACTCTATTAGGAGATAGTCCGGAGTTCTACTTTCCTTTGCTAATTCACGAGCATAATAATACTGCTCTAGGATCCCATCATAATCTTTATTGAATGGGATCAAAATTACTCCACTTTTCGCAGTACTATCAAGTATTGCGAACCCTTTTGCCACACGAGAGATTAAGGGAAACTCAATTGGCTGCTTTCGAGCTAGCTCGAAAGTATTAGTATATGATCCTTTAGAGACCATATACTCTATATCATTTTTCAGGATGTGCCCTCCTGAAATGTCATAATTAACGATAATCATAATTTTACCTCATTTGATTATTTGTGATTAAGTAAACCTTTAATTTCTGGATAAGCCCATAAACGAACTATATCTGTAAAAGTCAAAGGTTTGATAGGGGTTTGATACCCCCCTGAAGTTTTTATAACTTCAATGGCTTCGTAGTATTTGTCTTTAAGGCCTACTACAAAGTAATAACAGTCTTTTTTGCTATGATGGGCAAAGACTGCGACATTACCTTTTTCGACAATGTCTTTTACTTGAGCAGGCGAATCTGTTTTGACACAGAAAGCGCTCATCAACGACAAGTTTTTCCTCATGGACCCGAAACATAAATCGGATATACATGAAGCGTAAGCTTTATAAACTTTTTGTGCTTCTGTCATGAGTACTCCCTTGTGTTATAATTTCTAGAAGCCATTGCGTCTTTTAAGGACCCTATAGATGATATAAGGTCCCTGAAATGGTCCGGGAATCCGCTAGTCGCAGCACGAACAATAAAGTCATGCTGCTTAAACGAATTATCTTGCCCGTCTGATAACCAGCAAAACAGATCACTTACCAACTTCCGGTCATAGGAAGCTACAGCTCTTTTTGACAGAGAGGACATCCTTTTATGGACTATCGCTCCTAGCTCTTTTTGGTCATTCATCAAGAACCTCCACCTGGACCTCATCCAGGGAGTCTATATAAATCTCCTCTAAAGACTCTAAATAGATTTTTAAAGCCGCTAAATTAGCAAGTCTTTCTCGAAGAATGTTCTCTATTTCACCCTCTTCAAGCTTTTCCTTATCAGTCATATCAACCTCCAAGGATTTGTGAAGGGCTATGCTCCTCTATTATATGCTTCCCGCTTTTTAAGGCGAATGACACTTCTTTCACACCTGGCTTAATGTAAGCAATCAAGTATAAATTAGCTGAAGGTCGTCTTTTAACGACGAAAGCTTCAGCAGGATGATCCCGGTCAAATCCTTTTTTGACCCCATAAGTAGGCCATAAGCCGTCCTCTAAGGCGTTGTTCATTTCCGCTAAGGAAGCGAAAGAGACAAGGTCTCGCTTATCTTCGATCGTCAATGAACGCCAGGTAGATCCCGGTGTTTGCAAAGCGCGATAAAACTTCTCTATAAGTAAGGGTTTTATTCTTATGCAAGTCTTTTTCATATTTTTACCTCATAAAAATATTTATTCAACTGTTTTAGTTTATTAATAAAAGTCTTTTTGTTAGACTCTTACTCTATTCTTATACCAAAAAATAGCGCCTATTAAGAAATTTTAAGCTAAAAAAGAAAAGAATAAAAAAACCGGAGAGAGCCCAAACTCTCCGGTATGAGGTAAAATACCCCCCAAGGGCTTAAAAAATCTGGGGAGATGATGCACATTATTCTTATACCAATTTTTAAAGTTTAATTTTAATTAGTATATTAAAGCTTATTTAATTTCACAAAAACGGCATACCCCTTAACAACTCCCGACTGCCTTATTTACAGAAAAAGGATTTTGAAGACACAATAGAAAAAGATGACTTACTTAGTAATAGCGACGTATAACAGAGCGGACCTTCTTATCCCTCAGCTGAAAAAATTAATAGAAGATAGAACCCTAGAAGTTCTTGAGGAAGTTTTAGTTTACGATAACGGCAAACAGAAAAGCTCAGGTCTTTATGACTTAGACCATCCCAAGATTACCGTAATTAACCAAGGCTGGAATGCTGGCTGCTCCATAACGTGGAATAAAGGGTTAAAAGAAGCTTTTAAAAAAGGAGCCCATCAAGTTATAGTGTATAATGATGACTGTGAATGGCACCCTCATCCTAATTATTTAAAAATAGAAGTAGCTAGAGCTAAGCGCGATGAATTTTCGATAAGCTCTACTAAAGGGTTTACCTCATTCATGGTCACAAAAGAAGTTTACGCTAAGATGAGTAAATACAAGGAGTTCTTTGATGAGTCTTTTTATCCAGCGTATTACGAAGATAATGATGCAGATATAAGACTTAAATTAAATGGAATAAAAGTTACCCCCTCAGCCTTTCTAGAGCCTGATCTTTTCAGAGGATCTCAAACTATAAAAAAAGAGCCGAAAGTAAACGCAAACTTTGAAAAAAATAAAAAGTATTATATGGAAAAATGGAATGGCCTGCCTGGCAGAGAGATGTTAAGCTGGGAAAAGATAAAAGCTCATGCTGAAATAACAGAAGAATCAAGCGTTTTAATAGTAGGGCCTCAAAGAAGTGGTACTACCTACGCTACTAGTGTTATAGCGGATCACTATAATTTAAAGCCTATTTATGAAGAAGTTACAGGTTCTTATTGGAAAAACGCCTTAGAGTGGGTAAAGGAGTCTGATTTAAGGGGATCAGTAATTCAAGCTCCGACTCTTTCTTCTTTTGCAGGAGAGTTAAGCCCTAAAGTAGACTTTATCTTTTTTATGTGGAGAGACTCTAAAGACATAGAAGAGTCTGTAAAACGCATTAACTGGGTGGGCGCCAATCAGTTAGCCGAATGGGAGCCTTATAAAACAAAAGAAAGTACAGCAGGTAAAAAAATCTGGGACTATAAAAAAAGCTATTGGGCCGACCATAAACCTCAAAACGGGTTCTGGTTAAGATATGAGTCTTTCAAGGAAGAGCCTTCCTGGGTTCCGAAGTTTCAAAGAAAGAATTTCAATCCCAGACAAATTAAACTTTAAAATATAAAGACAAGATATAAAGACAAGATATAAAGACAAAATATAAAGCTTATATTTTGATTCTAAGGCCTTCAACTCTTAAAAGAATAGTAAGACTCCCCTTAACCCCTTACACTCGCTAAAAGGGCCAAAGGAGGCCCTCAAACAAAGACTCTATGTTAAATATAATAACGAGAACAAGTAACAGACCTAATTACTTTGCTAATTGCAGAGCTTCAGTAAAAGCTCAAAAAAATAAAAACTTTACCCACTGAGTAACAGTAGACAACAAAGAAACAAAGGCTTACGTCCAAAAAGAAGGAGTACCTGAAGATCAAATTATAGAAGCGACCCTTCCTAAAAAAGGAAATTGCCCTTGGAATTACTATTTTAACAGAGCTTACGAAGAAATAGGGGAAGGTTGGGTTATAATGTTGGATGATGACGATGAGTTTAAAACTCCCCACGCCCTAGGAGAGATCCAAAAACTAACTCAAGACCCGGAGGATGTTATTTTCTGGAGAGTTCTTTTTCCAGGAGGAGTAATAATCCCTAATAACAAGCACTGGAAAAAAGATCCTACTTGCGGCCAAATAAGTGGCATAGGGTTCTGCTTTAACTTGCACTGGAGAAATACACTAGGAGCTTTATGGGACTGTAAGTGTATGGGCGACTATAGGTTAGCTAAAAAACTTACAGAGAATTCAAAGTCTATTAAATTTCTAGACAAAATCCTTACAGGCTTGGCCAGACCAAACACCGGGGGTCACGGCAAAAAGGATGATTTACCTTCTACTCTGCCTTAAAAGAAATCTTAATCTAAAAAGAAAAACCGACTACCCTATTAGTCGATTTCTCCTTTTGGTCTCTAGTACTGTTTGCCCTTTTAGGCGCGTTAATTCCTTTATTTTCTACCTCATTTGTTATTGATATTTTTTGTGCCTTCCCATTTTTGCACCTTTTCCCAAGAACCTTTAGCTGGATGAGGAACTTGGCAATTTACAAAAGTGACCAGCCTTCCCAGCAAGATTTTATTTTCACTGTCCGCTCTTCCAACAGCCCCAGCCAAATCATTGGCCAGTAAAGACTGAATAAAAGACCCTGGTTGAATACCTTCATCTATGTAATTTTTAAAGGTTATCAAGGTTTTTTCTGGGATTGCGGAATAAGTCGAATCTTTTTGCCATTCTTGAACTAGCGTTAACTTTTCTTTAGCAACGCTAGTGTTAGGAGCATCAAGGAGTCGAAGATATTCAGAATACTTATCCCTTGGGATAACAGCACTATCTAGAGAATTATTCAAGTGCAATACCCAAGGAGTATTGGGAAGAGGATATAACCCACCATCCTTGGATTGAACTACTCTAATTAACTTGCTTTTATCCTTAAACGAAATAAAGCTTATATACTTATAATCGAGGTGGTATCTCCATTGACTATTATAAGCCTTAAGTTCAATTAAGTCACCGGCAAGGCACTCTCTGCCGCGTTGGGCTTCTTTTAAGCAATAAGCCTTACCTAAAGACCTAGCCTCTAAATTTCTCAGAATCTGCCAAGAAAAAACAACAGCTTTATAGAAAGCGCTGTCACTTACTTCTTTATCTCCCAGATCCAAAGGATTCATTCCTCCGATAAGAGAGGAATAACTTTGCAGACCGTTGTCAAAAAGATCCTTATTCATTCTCCTGAAAGCCCTTGCAGGACTTGTAAACAAATCCAAATGACTTACACTTTGAATGAACGGCTTTATAAATTCCGCTGCCTGCGGATTCATTAACCCTTTAGCCACCAAATGCTTAAAAACGAGTAAGCACGTGGCTTCCTCTCCATGCGGATTTTGGTGGTGATCAAAACGACCTTTTTCCGGGTTGTACTGATCGCCAACATCTAAGACAATATCGGCCTGTTCGATATCGCTTTGGTGTCGGGAACGAACGATACCCATAAGACGCTCGTTAGTTTCACGGTCTTTAATGTAACCGTGATCGTAATCCATGCAAATTTCACGCGAATACGGGCTGTATCGCGCTATAAGGGCCACCGATAAAACGTCATCGGCGTGAAAAATACCGCTGTGTGTTAAAACTGTAATCATATATTTTACCTCATATAAAATATTTAATGAACTGATTAGTTAAGTAGTGAGAGAAAAAGACTTTCTTTAAACTCTTATAGTATTCTTATACCAAAATTCTAGGCTAAAAAAGAAAAAGGGGGCTTTTTAAAGCCACCCTTTATACGCTTTTCTTACTAGCTTACCTTTAAACAAAAGAATCCAATCTCTTTCGTCTTTCTGGGGCTTTACAGTAAGTACTATATTATACCGGCCACGCTTTTCAACCACATTAAAGAAGTGCACCCAAGGGAAATGATTTAAGGTGTGCATTCTTATAGTGTAGCTGGTACGCGCCCATACCATAATGGATGTGAAAAGGCAGTTTGTCATTTGTCCACCTCCATGTCTTGAAACGCCTCACCTACTTCCCGGGCATAAGAAATAGCGCTTGCTTTAGACTTAAAGCAAGTATAAAAAGCATTAGAGTGGAAGAATATGAAGTCGTCATAAGCTTTAGCAGTAGCCTCAATTAAAGGATAATCCTTTGAGTTCACGCTAGTAACGCCCCACTCACCTTTACGAGATCCAGGCGCTACTTGAATAAGAGCGGAGGGTAATAATCTCTTCCAATCTACTATAAAAGTGTCAGAGAAAAAGACAATAAAGGACACTATCCATTCTATTTCACCTATGGCTTTTAAGTCCTTTTTATAGCTTTTGAAAGCATAGTCTTTATTAACCAACCAGTCAAAAGCCACCCCAAAAGCTTTAGACCAGTGTGTTAAAGCGTCTGCCTCGCTATTAAAAGTTCGATTGAAACCTCCCACTATATCGGAAAGATTCTCAATCTTCTCCCCATATTCTTCATAGTGTGAATTAAGGAGGGCTCTCTGCTCTTCTATAGTTTCACCCGTGTCCCAGGAACTGAAACTCTTTATGTAAGGATACAGAAAAGAATACTTTTCTTCAGAAATAAAACCCTTATTCTTCAAGTAATTAAAGATAAGCATACAAGCACTGTTACCCTTGATCCACTGGTGATGGTCAAACCGTAACCTATCTGGATCATGCTGCTCCCCGGTATCTATTACCCACTTAAATTGTTTATGGTCCTCTTCTTGAGCACTTCTAAAGATGTAACCTTGACAGGGTTTGTTACTCTTAGTAACAAAAGAGAAAGTTAAGTAAAAACCTTCTTTGGCCTGCTCAAGCTTAAAGTCCCCATCCCAGTTCTGATAGTCTGGGTGATACTTAAGTATCAGGGCTATAGAAAGGATCTCATCCAAATGAAACCGCCCTGAATGGGTACAGAACGTAAGCTCTTTATTTAGTTTTAACATTTTTACCTCATGTAAAATGAATAAGAAAAGGGGACCGCCATTCATGTTACGATAGTCCCCTAATAATCCGGCAGTGGTTCTGCCATTATTCTTATACCAAAAAATAACCTTATAATTTCCTTAGTGTAGCGGAAAAGGGCTTACTATTATCAAAGGCTCTATATAAACAGGCCTGGGATCACCTTTTGAATCTAAAAGAAAAAAGACAGCAACTATTTTTAAGATTACTTTCATTTAATTAATTTTAGTGTTTCAAATTCGTAAGCTAAAGATTTACAACAATGTGTAAACGGCATTAAAACGACCGCTTACACTCAGCGTTGTAAACAATAGCTTACTTACTTAGTAGCTCAAGAAAGTATTCTGCTCCTTTGTTCGCAATGGCGTGTCTATCCCTTTCATTTAGGTATTTGCCTACTTTGTTGTTTTCTTCTCTGTACCATCGTTCACAATCTATTTGCGCCATTGCTATATTTGCAATCCAACCTTGTCTGTACTCAGGGTCTTTTAATCCCTCATTTAGTTTTTCAATTACTTCTTTCATTTAATTAATTTTAAGTTAAAAAATTAGTTTGCGTCTACAAGAACCCAGGAGTACTTAGAGTGTGGAAGGTTATAAGTTTTTCCTACCCACCGGCCTATATCACCAAGGCAGTTAAAAGTTTTTCTTTGGATTAAAGGTTTCAACTCGTTCTGTATAGAGGTGATTTTCCTTTGCGGTAATTTTTTATCAAACTTAAGTATAATGTCTTGAACGCCATTACCTATCTTGACTTCTCTCATTCCAGGAGTCATAATAAAACCTCGTTTTCGTTTGTTGTAAAGTTAAGTTAAAAAAGAAGGGATGCGGTTAAACATCCCTTCTTAGGGTACTTCACTATTCACCAGGTAAGTGAATATTCTTTGTTTAAAAAGTTTAAGAGAATTATAAAACAAAGAGCCCCTGTTAAGAGGCTCCTTGCTGACTGCACTTAAAGCTCTCCCAGGGTTACCTTCACCTTCCCAACTCCTTCTTTTGGGGTGATTAAGTAAAAGTTTTTGCCGTAAGCAAATTGCCTACAGTAGTCCATGTGACCACTTAAATTTTTCAGACCCTTCGATCCTTGAAAGGTTTTAATAGCTTCTTCGCCATTGGCGGCGAAGTATTCAATTTTTGCGCCAAATTTTAAGGCGGTTTTGAATTCAGATTTTATGTTTTTCTTAACCATAACATTACCTGTGTGTGTTTAGTGAAGATTTAAAATGAAGCTTAAGCTTCATCAGTATTCTTATACCATAAAAAAAGAGTTTATTTGACTATTGCCTAGGGCCTTAATATATTAAAGCATGCAAAAACTATCTGATATAAAGCGAAGGAGAAAAAACATGCCTCAAGTAAATCCACTTGACGTCATGCAAAAGCCTGGAACGCAAAGACTAAAAGTAGACCCTAAAGCCCTTAAGCCTTCTCAAGAAGATTTTAATTACAAGAAAGTTAAGGGTATGGCTGAAGCCTTAAAGGCAGGAAAGTTCGGCAACTTTAAAAGAATAGTAGTTTCTAAGGACGGCTTTATAGTAGACGGTCACCACAGATGGAAAGCTTGGATGAGAGCCTTCCCGGGCAAAAAGATTGCCATAGTAGAATATAACAAGAAAAGAAAAGAAGCTTTGGATGAGGCTAGTAAATTGGAAAAGAAAGCAGCAAAAAGCACCCTAGATAAAATAAAACCTAATAACACTAAAAAAGAAAAAAAGAAAGCTCAAAAAGATTTACTAGAAACAGGTAGTATTACTGCTGGTACTGTTTTAGGCGCAAGAGGGGGCTTAGCAAAAGCTAATGCCCTGCCTATTAATAACCCTATTGCTCGATACGCTACAAGTATAGCAGGAGGAGCTGTTATAGCAGGAGCCGGAGCTTCTTTAGCTTACAACGAATATAAAGGAAATAAAGACAGAAGAGGGAGCGCTGTTAAAGGAGCAACAGGAGCCCTGGGGCAAGCCCTAATACCAATACCCTTTATAGGAACTGATATAGGTAAATCAGTAGGTGACGCTGCAGATAAAAAAATTAGAAAAACTTCTAAAGAGAAAAAACAAAAAACTCTTCAAATAGCTGCGGGTGCTGGCGCAGGAGGGGGATTAGCTTACGGAGCAGTTCACAGCAAAAAAGGGTTATTTGGTAAAGAAAAAAAATTAAAGCCTTTAGGTAATGTAAATTACGTAATAGAAGGACCGATGTTCTCAAGAAAAGGATTAGGAACAGAAGTGTATACTCTTGATGAATTGAAAAAAATGAAGAGCAAAGGTAAAACTTTAAATTCAAACCTTATCGGAATATTAGGCGGTAAAAGCCTTCTTGATAAGAAATACCAAGAAGCCTCTTTAAAAGATTACACTACCGGTAAAGTATTAAATGATTTTAAAACAACTCAAACAGGAGTAGAGGACCAGTGGACCTTTTATAAAAACCATGAAGACTCTGGTATGATGCCGGAAACTGTAAGAGCTGATCAAATAAAAAACAGAGCAGAGCTAGAAAAGAAATTTGGCAAAGGAGGATACATAGCTAAGAAAAGAGTAGCTTATGCAGGAAGAGGGGTACTATCTGATGAAAAAAGTGAGTCACAATTAGAAAATATAAATAAAGGCGGAGACAAAAAGATCACAAATTTTGATGATGTAGTTGGAGATAAGAATTTTATCTTTCAGAAAAAGATGGATATCAGAGACCCCACTAATGAATTTAGAGCAACTATAGCGAATGGGGAAGTAGTAGACTTACTTCAAAGAGATAAAAATAAAGAGCTTAATTATTTTAGCAGACCTAAAAACCCTTGAGGAAGAAAAGCAAAGCTTTATGACCATGTTAGAAAAAATGCTCAAAATTTCGCTAAAAACCTTAAAACTGATCCCCAAGGAGTTCATGCGATAGACTTAGCTTTTGATTCAGTTGATAACAAATTTAAAGTAATAGAATCTAATGCAGCAGGCGGAGCAAATGTAAGAAGTCTTTCACCTTTAGGAAGTTCTGGTAAAATATTAGACGCTTACAAAGAAGGCTTAGTGGATATGACATATAAAACTAAAAAGACGCATTTAAGTAAAGGCCTTATGGGATTAGCTGGAGGTACAGTATTAGCAGGGGGCACAGCCTATAATTACCTTAAAAAAGATAAGAAAGGGAAAATAGAGAAAAAAGCGGCTTTAAGTGGAGTAGAATTAGCAGCGGGTATTCCTACTGTGGCATATACTGCAACAAGACTTAATTACGATAAGGACACAAGTTCTATGGCAGCTGGAGGAGCTTCATTAGGGGCAGCCTATGGTATCGACTATAAACTTAGAAAAGGTAAGATGGACCGGAAAAGTAATAGGATAGCTTTACTTACGGGAAGCGAGTCCTCAGGAGCAGGCCATGGAAGACAAGCTAAAGCTATGAAAGGAGCACTTGAAGGAAAAGGGTATGAAGTAGATTTAATCGACTCTAAAAGCGTGAGAAGAAGCTTTCTTCAAAATGAGGATCAGAAAGCTCTTTTTAGATCTATAAATAAATTTGACTCTCCTTCTGGACGCATAGCCACGGAAGATCATATGTGGAAAAGTACCCGCTGGAATAAAGATCCCAAAGAAGGTTTACAAGGGTCAGGTCTTTTAAATAAATTAAAAAGATCTTGGGAAGGAGTGAAAGACGGAACTCGAAGAGGTTACCAGAACATAGCTATGGGGGATTACAATCTAGGCAAGAAACTTGATAAAGACTATAAAGCTATTATAAACACTTTACCCTCAGGAGACACTGGATTAGAAGGTACTCGACTTAAAAGCATTACGGCACCCACAGATTACGGAATAGCAGAAAGGCTATGGGGCAGTAAATCCTCAGAAGGGAATATAGTTCCTTCAGATAACACAAACTTTGATCCTAAGAAGACGTATAATATAGGAACCCTACCCTTAGACAAGCATCACGTTAACGCTGTAAACGACAAGGCTAAAGCTATAGAAGATAATTATAAGCTTGTTAAGGATAATGCAGATGATGTAGGTGAATTGAAAAATTTAAGTAAAAATAAAAAATGGATAATGGTATCTGGAGGAGGAACCGGAGTAGGAGTTGAGCATAGTACAGAAGCTTTAAATAAATGGATGGACAACGATCCTACTAGAAAAGATAAGTACCAAGTAGTTTCTTTTGCAGGACCTTCCAATGCAGATCTAGATAAGCATTTAAAGAAAAAATATAAAGGAAACAAAAATGTGGTTACCCTAAGTAAAGGGTACTTCCCTTCTACTATGAGATCTTCAGATATTATAGTAGCAAGACCGGGCGGAGCTACTACAAATGAACTTAAAGTGCATGGTAAACCAGTTATCCAAACTTTCTCTCATAAGCCTACTGTTGAAACGACACTTAAAACAAAAGGGAAAAACCACGAATTTAAAAATTACGAATATTTAAAAGATAAGATTGACGCCAAGTTAATGTTTTCTGATGATATGGATAGTGTTAATAGCGCAATGGACAGCGCTATAAATAATGAGAAAGCTATAAAAACCAAAGCTGAAAATTATGCAAAAGAAACAAGAGCTATAGATTATCCAGAAGAGCTTGATAAGTCTATTAAAGCTTTGACAAAAGGAATGAAGTCAGAGTCTAGGCTAAAGCTTTTACCTCAGAGCGCACCTGCTAAAGCTCTCGGAGTAGTAGGGGCAGGATTAACAGCAGGAGGAGCCTTAGCGAAATACAATAAAAATAAAAAAAGTAAAAAAGGTAAAAAATAATGTTTAAAGTGTCTAGTACTCGGCTTTTAAGGGAAGCCAGAAAACTACATAATCAAGGTAAAATAGAAGAAGCTATAGCTTTGGCTAACAGAGGAGGGTTACCTAAAACAAAGCCTATTGGCATTATAGGCAGTGGGTGGGAAGGAGTGGCACATTCCTCCTCAGGAGGGGTATTGAAATTTTTTGATACAACACTTAATACTCCTATATCTCCACATAACCCTATTTTAAAAAATCAAAAAGCAAAAGAGCTGGCCAAGAAATACCCAGAATACTTCCCTCCTACAGAATCAGGTATTATAGATGGAAGCGTACATTATAACATAAAACCGTACCTTCCAGGCAAAAACACTTTTACTAAAAAAGAGAAAGCAGAGCTTAAAAAAATAATTTCAAAAGAAAAGATATACGATATAGATATAGAAAAGAATCATAATGTAAGAGAGAATAAAGTTTACGATTTTAATTACAAAGAAGATTATAAGAAAAAAGTAACATACGATAAGCAGAAGTATTTCAAGCTTAGGGACGAACCAGACCAGAAAAAAAGAGTTAATCAAATGTTTAAAGAAACTCCTAAGTATAAACTTAAACCTAAGGATCCTAAAAGCGAACCTAGTAGCGTTAATGATTCTATAAGCGAAGCAATAAAGCAAAAAGAGGATAACAGTACTAAGCCTTCTAATTGGAAAAGCTTTGTAGGCATAGGCGCAGCAACTGCAGGAGCGGGGGGAGTTACAGCGTATTTAATGGATAAAAAGAAAAAGAAGTCTATGAAAAAAACAGCTAATTACCTTCCATTCACTAATATTTTTACAACAAACAATTCTAAATCTCGGATAGATTCTGGGGATAGTATATTATTTAAAAGAAAAGACAAATAAGGTAAATAAAAACAAATAAGGTAAATAAAAAAATGATTAAAAAAGCATTAAAAGGTCAAACTTATACAAATTACTTAGCTAAAAAGATACAAAAAATACATGAAATAGAAGGCCCGTCCGCGCCCGATCCTATAGAGACGGTAAAAACTTTTGTAAATAAAGTATCAATGGGAGATCATGCAAGAAAAGTAGAAGATACAGCGGGACCTTATTACGGGAATATAGTAAAAGGATTTAACAGAGCAGATGATAATTTAAGTGAGGGGTCTTTTAAAGGCAACCGGTTTACCCCTGAGGACCATATAAAGTGGTACCGATTCCATAGAGAGAAGTTAGTCGATGGTATTATGGAAGATTTAAAAAAACCTACGACTAGTAATAACCCCCTGAATTTTAAAACTAGGACTGATGCACTATCTC
>Ga0136596_1000345_pt1 | contig 23664 bp, 21 predicted proteins | sample AntRauTorcE11897_FD_101387 | JGI IMG/M metagenome (GOLD analysis project Ga0136596, IMG submission 101387) | Saline lake microbial communities from Rauer Islands, Antarctica - Metagenome Torckler E11 #897 | ecosystem: Environmental > Aquatic > Non-marine Saline and Alkaline > Saline | place... | reverse complement strand
GGCCGAGTGGGCCCGGGCCAGATGCTGGCGATTGATACCGAGTCAGGCGAGGTTCTGCACACCAAAGACGTGGATCAGCGCCTGAAGAAAGCGCATCCATATAAGCAATGGCTGCGGGACAACTCGCTGCGGGTTGAGGCGACCCTGAATCAGGAAACGCCCGACTTCAAACTGATGAAATCAGAAGATCTTCAGATCCATCAGAAGATGTTCATGGTGTCCTATGAAGAGCGGGACCAGATACTGCGCCCGCTGGCCGAAAATGGTCAGGAAGCCGTGGGTTCGATGGGAGATGATACGCCCATGGCCGTGCTTTCAAGCCGAGTGCGCCATGTGGCAGATTATTTCCGTCAGAAATTTGCGCAGGTGACCAATCCGGCCATCGACCCGCTGCGTGAAGCCATTGTCATGTCCCTTGAGACCTGTATTGGTGCTGAGCGCAACGTGTTCGAGGAAACCCCTGAGCACGCGAACCGGATTATTCTGACCACGCCTGTACTGTCACCGGCCAAGTTTCTGAGGATCGCCAACAATGACCGGCCAGGTTTCGAAGTCGCCAGGATCCCCATGGGGTACAGCCCGGAAATGGGGTTGGAAAAAGCGATCGAACAGCTGTGCCAGAACGCTGAGCAAGCGGTTCGCGATGGCAAGGTTATTCTGATCCTCACGGATAAAGATCTTAAGGAAGGTGAAATCCCCGCTAACGCCCTGATGGCGACCGGTGCGGTTCACCATCACCTGGTCAAGAACGGTTTGCGCTGCGATTCCAATATTATTGTTGAGACCGGCTGGGCTCGTGATCCCCACCACTTTGCCGTGCTCTTTGGCTTCGGCGCTACGGCCGTGTACCCCTATCTGGCCTTCCAGGTGCTGAACGATCTGATTCGCACCGGTGAGGTCATGATGGACCCGATTGATGCGAAGAATAATTACCGTAAGGGCATCAACAAAGGCCTGTTAAAGATTCTGTCCAAGATGGGCATATCCACCATTACCTCCTATCGGGGCGCGCAGCTGTTTGAAGCGATTGGCCTGGCGGACAGAGTGGTCGACTTGTGCTTCACGGGCGTTCCAAACCGCATTCAGGGTGCCGAATTCTACGATTTCCAGCAGGATCAGGAACAACTCGCCAGTGTTGCCTGGAAGGCCCGCAAGCCTATCTCCCAGGGCGGTCTGCTGAAGTACGTCCACGGCCAGGAATACCATGCGTTCAATCCGGACGTGGTGGGCAAACTGCAGGAAGCTGTGACCAGTGGTGACTATGGCCAGTATATGGAATACGCCGGGCTGGTGAATGAGCGCCCGGTGTCCACGCTTCGGGATTTGCTGGTTTTCCGCAAAGACATCAAGCCCATCGATCTGTCAGAAGTGGAGCCGTTGGAAAACATCTTGCCGCGCTTTGACTCGGCAGGGATGTCGTTGGGCGCGCTGTCGCCGGAAGCCCACGAAGCGCTGGCCGTGGCCATGAACACCCTGGGCGGGCGCTCGAATTCTGGTGAAGGGGGTGAAGATCCGGCCCGTTACGGCACTAACAAGCGCTCCAAAATCAAACAGGTAGCGTCGGGTCGGTTTGGTGTAACGGCAGAATATCTGCGCAGCGCGGATGTGATGCAGATCAAAGTCGCCCAGGGTGCCAAACCGGGCGAGGGCGGTCAGCTGCCTGGCGGTAAGGTCAATGATCTCATTGCCCGGCTGCGGTACTCGGTGCCAGGCGTGACGCTGATCTCGCCACCACCTCACCATGATATTTATTCGATCGAGGATCTGGCACAGCTGATTTTCGACCTCAAGCAGGTCAACCCGTCGGCTCTGGTGTCGGTAAAGCTGGTTTCCGAGCCGGGTGTCGGCACCATTGCCGCGGGCGTTGCCAAAGCCTATGCGGACCTGATTACCATATCGGGCTATGACGGCGGTACCGCGGCAAGCCCACTGACCTCTATCCGCTACGCCGGGTCGCCCTGGGAACTTGGTTTAAGTGAAACCCAGCAGGCGCTGCGAGCGAATGATCTGCGGGGCAGGATTCGCCTGCAGACAGACGGTGGCATCAAGACGGGTCTGGATGTAGTGAAAGGCACGATTCTGGGTGCAGAAAGTTTCGGTTTCGGTACCACGCCCATGGTGGCGCTGGGCTGTAAGTACCTGCGCATTTGCCACCTGAACAACTGCGCGACCGGTGTTGCCACGCAGAACGAATATCTGCGGGAAGAGCATTTCAAGGGTACGGTTGAAATGGCGATGAACTTCTTCCGGTTCGTGGCAGAAGAAACCCGTAGTTGGCTGGCTCAGCTGGGTGTCCGAAGCCTGGAGGAACTGGTCGGTCGTGTCGATCTGCTTGAGCGTCTGCCCGGCAATACGCCCCGTCAGCGAAAGCTGGATCTGAGCCGACTGCTGTCCAATGATCACATTCCGGCGGATAAGCCAAACACCTGCCAGGTTGAACGAAACCATCCGTTTGACCCGGGTAGGCTGGCGGAAGAAATGGTTCGGGACACGGCAGAGACGATTGCCGCCAAGAAGGGGGGCGAGTTCAGTTACCGGGTGACCAACTGTGATCGTTCCATTGGTGCACGCCTGTCTGGCGAGATTGCTGAGCAGCATGGCAACCAGGGCATGGTGTCTGCGCCGGTGACCCTGAATCTCACTGGCACAGCGGGCCAGAGCTTTGGTGTCTGGAACGTGGGTGGCCTGAACCTGATTCTGGAAGGCGATGCCAACGACTATGTCGGCAAAGGCATGACCGGCGGTAAGCTGGTCGTTAGGCCACCGGCAGTCAGCAGCTTCAAGTCCCAGGAAACATCGATTATTGGTAACACATGCCTTTACGGAGCGACCGGCGGCAAGTTATTTGCCGCGGGCACGGCGGGTGAGCGCTTTGGTGTGAGAAACTCTGGTGCCCATGCGGTTATTGAAGGCGTGGGTGACCACTGCTGCGAGTACATGACCGGCGGTCTGATTACGGTTCTGGGCAGCACCGGACACAATTTCGGTGCGGGTATGACCGGCGGGTTTGCCTATGTGCTGGACCTCAACAACACATTTGTAGACAAGTACAACCACGAGCTGGTGGAAATACAGCGGATCTCCAGTGAAGAGATGGAGTCTTATCGCAACTACCTTCGTGGTGTTATTCGTGAGCACATCTCTGAAACGTCCAGCGAGTGGGCAGAGCACATTTTAGACAATTTCGACGACTACATCGGCCGGTTCTGGCTGGTGAAGCCAAAGGCGGCCAATCTGCGCAGCCTGCTGGCCAGCACCCGGGCCCGCCCGGAGTAACAGGCCGGAAAATCAGGGAATAGCGCTGCAGAGGATGCAGCGCTATCGTCGACATTGAGTTTGATGAGAGCGTCTTAAATGAAAGAACGACTGAATAACGACTTCCAGTTTGTCGAGGTCGGGCGTGTTGACCCGAAAAAAGTGCCTGCCAAGAAGCGCAAGAAAGGATTTGGTGAGATCTATCAACAGTACACCCAGGGCGACGCTTCTTCCCAGGCCCATCGCTGTATCGAGTGCGGTAATCCATACTGCGAGTGGAAGTGCCCGGTGCACAACTACATCCCGAACTGGCTTAAGCTGGTGTCGGAAGGCAATATCATGAAAGCCGTGGAATTGTGCCATCAGACCAACTCGCTACCGGAAGTCTGTGGGCGTGTCTGCCCTCAGGACCGTCTCTGCGAAGGAGCGTGCACGCTCAATGATGGCTACGGCGCGGTCACGATCGGGTCGGTGGAAAAATACATTACCGACACCGCGTTTGCGCTGGGTTGGAAGCCGGACATGTCGGCAGTCAAGTGGACCGACAAGAAGGTTGCCGTCATCGGCGCAGGCCCGGCGGGCCTTGGCTGCGCCGACGTGCTGGTGCGCAACGGCGTGAAGCCCGTTGTGTTTGATATCTATCCGGAGATCGGCGGCCTGCTGACTTTCGGTATTCCCGAGTTCAAGCTGGAAAAGTCGGTCATGACCCGCCGCCGCAAGATCTTTGAGGAAATGGGCATGGAATTCCGCCTGTCCACGGAAGTCGGCAAAGATGTCGCGATGGCAGACATTCTGGAAGACTACGACGCCGTTTTCATGGGGATGGGCACCTACACCTACATGAAGGGTGGCTTCCCGGGTGAAGACCTGCCGGGCGTCCACGACGCCCTCCCGTTTCTGGTGTCCAACGTCAATCGTCGCCTTGGTTTTGAGAAAGAGGCCGGTGACTTTATAGACATGAAAGGCAAGCGTGTCGTGGTTCTTGGCGGTGGTGACACGGCAATGGACTGCAACCGCACCTCGATCCGTCAGCAGGCGGCAAGCGTCACCTGTGCCTACCGCCGTGATGAGGGCAACATGCCGGGCTCACGCCGTGAAGTGTCGAACGCTAAAGAAGAAGGCGTAAAGTTCATGTTCAATCGCCAGCCTATCGCGGTCATCGGCGAAGACAAGGTCGAAGGCGTCAAGGTTGTGCGAACTCAGCTGGGCGACCCCGACGAAAATGGCCGTCAGCGCCCGGAAGTTGTGCCGGGCAGTGAAGAGGTTATTCCCGCTGATGCGGTGCTGGTGGCGTTTGGATTTCGCCCAAGCCCCGCCGACTGGTTCGAGGAACAGAAAGTATCCACCGACGAATCCGGCCGCGTCAGTGCGCCGGAGGAAGTTGAGTTTCCGTTCCAGACCAGCAATGCCAAGATCTTTGCCGGCGGCGATATGGTGCGGGGCTCTGACCTCGTGGTAACTGCAATTTGGGAAGGCCGCCAGGCCGCCGAGGGCATTATGGATTACCTGGACGTATGACTGAACTGAAGAACGACCGTCTTCTGCGCGCTTTGATGCGCCAGCCCGTAGACCGCACGCCGGTATGGATGATGCGCCAGGCGGGCCGGTATCTCCCTGAATACCGCGCGACCCGGGAAAAAGCCGGTGACTTTCTGAGCCTGTGCAAAAACACCCCGCTGGCCTGCGAAGTCACATTGCAGCCTTTGAAGCGTTACCCGCTGGATGCCGCCATCCTGTTCTCGGACATACTGACGATTCCTGACGCGTTAGGTCTTGGCCTGTATTTCGAAACCGGGGAAGGGCCGAAATTTCGCCATACCATTCGCTCGGCCGCCGACGTTGATGCGCTGCCCACATTGAAGGCAGATGTGGATCTTGATTACGTCATGAAGGCCGTATCGACTATCCGTGGCGCACTGAGCGGCTCTGTGCCACTGATCGGCTTTTCCGGAAGTCCCTGGACACTGGCGACCTACATGATTGAAGGCGGCTCGTCGAAAGACTTCCGCGAAGCGAAGAAATTGATGTATGGCCAGCCGGACGCCATGCACCGCTTGCTCGATCATCTTGCAAATTCAGTCATTGACTACCTCAACAGCCAGATTCGCGCCGGTGCCCAGGCCGTGCAGATTTTCGACACCTGGGGTGGCGTGCTGACTGGCTGGGCCTACCAAGAGTTCTCGCTCCGCTACATGAAGAAAATCGTGGACGGGTTGATCCGGGAGAACGAAGGCCGCCACGTGCCGGTCATCCTGTTCACCAAAAACGGCGGCCAGTGGCTTGAGTCCATCGCCGATTCCGGCGCCGATGCCGTGGGTCTGGACTGGACTACCGATATTGGCGAAGCACGTAAGCGAATCGGCGACAAGGTGGCACTCCAGGGCAACATGGACCCGGCCATGCTTTTCGCCCCTCCGGAGCGTATTCGCGAAGAAGTCGCAGACATTCTGGCACGCTACGGCAACGGCCCCGGCCATATCTTCAACCTGGGCCACGGCATCACTCCGGATGTAGACCCGGAACACGCCGGGGCATTTATTCGGGCAGTGACAGAGCTGAGCCCGGGGTACCACAACCAGAGCTAGCGGACAGTTAGCTAGAAACATCGACCTGAGGGGGCTATAGTCACTGAAGGTCAATGACACTAGTCAGGAGCAGCCCGTTGTCAGCAAAAGCCCCGGAAAAACGCCGCTTCCACAGAATCTCCTTTGATGCCGGTTGTGAGCTGCATTGCCGGGATTCCGTGTGGTTAAGCGAAGTGCTGGATATCTCCTTGAAGGGCATACTGGTGAAGCGCCCTGAAAATTGGGATGTTCCACTGAAGGAGCCCTGCGAAGTGGTCATTCTGCTGGGCGACCATGAAACCGGAATCGTCATGGCCGTTGAATTGCGCCATATTGAAAACCATCGCCTTGGCTTCAAGTGCCAGTATATTGATCTGGAAAGCGCCAGCCATTTAAAGCGGCTGGTAGAGCTGAATCTGGGAGACCAGGCGCTTCTGGAACGCGAGTTTGCCCGCCTGATTGGCTGAGTTATTGCGGACTTCTTGTCGGATTACGGCTTTGCCTAATCCGACCTACGGTAAATCGATATTTGTGCGTTAACTGCGAAGTCTCAGGGCGGGGTTGGAAGAGCTGTCCAAAAAATGTGCGGAGCCAGGGATGGCGGAGCCCAAGCGCACAGGATGTGCTCGAAGCGTTTTTTTGGACAGCTCTTCCAAGCTCGTCTCGCACCGAATCGAGCAGGCTACGGCAACAACTCTATAAATCCTCCAAGGCCGAAAGCGCATCACTCAGCTTGGCAACAGGAATCACCTTCATCCCGTCAATAGCCTTACGAGGTGCATTTGCCTTGGGCACCAGCGCCCGGGTAAACCCGTGTTTTGAGGCCTCGTAAATCCGCTCCTGGCCGCTTGGCACCGGGCGGATTTCTCCGGACAGGCCAACCTCGCCAAAAATTACCAGATCCTGCGGCAGCGCCCGGTCCCGGAATGACGATACAACGGCCGCCAGCAACGCCAGGTCGGCACTGGTCTCATTGACCTTCACGCCGCCCACAACGTTCACGAATACGTCCTGATCCGACACATGCATGCCACCGTGTCGATGCAGCACTGCAAGCAGCATGGCCAGCCGGTTCTGATCCAGCCCGACCGCAACCCGGCGCGGGTAGCCGCCCTGGGCCGTATCCACCAACGCCTGGATTTCCACCAGCATCGGACGAGTGCCTTCCCAGACCACCATCACCACACTGCCAGGAGCGGCTTCTTCGCCGCGATTCAGGAAAATCGCACTGGGGTTTTTTACCTCTTTCAGGCCCTGTTCCAACATGGCAAACACGCCCAGCTCATTTACCGCGCCAAACCGGTTCTTGATGCCCCGAAGCGTGCGGTAACGGCTGTCGCTGGAGCCTTCCAGCAGAATGGAGCAGTCGATCATATGCTCTAATACCTTGGGGCCCGCCAGGCTGCCATCTTTGGTGACGTGACCCACCAGAAACAAAATGGTGCCGGTCTGCTTGGCAAACCGGGTCAGGTAGGCGGCGCTTTCCCGCACCTGGGAAACGCTGCCCGGCGCGGATTCGGTGTCCGCCACATGCATGACCTGAATACTGTCGACCACAAGAATCCTGGGTTTCTCAACTTCAGCCACCTGCATCACCCGCTCGACGCTGGTTTCCGACAACATTTTCAGATCTTTGGTGGGCAGACCCAAGCGCTTGGCGCGCATGGCGACCTGTTGCAGAGATTCCTCGCCCGTCACGTAGAGCGCTGGCACGCTGGCCGCAAGATGGCACACGGCCTGTAACAGCAGAGTGCTTTTGCCCGCGCCGGGATGACCGCCCATAAGCACTGCAGAGCCTTCAACCAGCCCGCCGCCCAGCACACGATCAAATTCCTGCATGCCCGAGCTGATGCGTGGCTGTTCGGCCAGACTGACATCGTCCAGGCTCTTGACCTCTGACAGGCTGCCGGCAAACCCCTCAAAGCGCTGTCCGCGGTTGGCTTTGGCGCTGTTACCACTGACCCCGCGAACCTCGCTGATGGTATTCCAGGCCTGGCAGGCCGTGCATTGGCCCTGCCATTTTGAATAGTCGGCACCGCAATCGGTGCAGACGAAGGCCGTTCTGGCTTTTGCCATCAGGCCAGCTTCTTGAATTTCATGCGCTGGGGCACCATGGCGGAATCCCCTTTGCGCTGCTTGTGGTCTTCATCGTACTCACTGAAGTTGCCCTCGAAGTAGACCACTTCGCCGTCGTCCTCGAATGCCAGGATGTGTGTGGCCACCCGGTCCAGGAACCAGCGGTCGTGCGAGATAACCAGCGCCGAGCCGGGGAAGTTCAGCAGCGCTTCTTCCAGCGCCCGCAGGGTCTCCACGTCCAGGTCGTTGGTGGGTTCGTCCAGCAGCAGTACGTTGCCGCCTTCTTTCAAAAGCTTGGCAAGATGCAGGCGGTTGCGTTCGCCACCGGACAGGTCGCCAACCCGCTTCTGCTGGTCGGCACCCTTGAAGTTGAAGCGCCCTACGTAGGCACGGGAAGGGGTCTCGTAGTTGCCGATCTTGATGATGTCGTTACCGTCGCTGAGCTCTTCCCAGACGGAGTTATCGTCGTTCAGGTTCCGCATCTGGTCGACATAGGCAAGCTCAACGGTCTCACCCACGGTGATGTCACCCGAATCCGGCTTGTCGTGACCCGCAATCATCCGGAACAAGGTGGACTTGCCAGCGCCGTTTCCGCCGATGATGCCCACAATAGCGCCGGGGGCCACGCTGAACGATACGTTCTCGTACAGCAGGCGGTCGCCGAAGGATTTACTGATACCGTCGACTTCAATCACCTTGTCGCCCAGGCGGGGACCGGGCGGAATGTAGAGTTCGTTGGTTTCGTTGCGCTTCTGGAACTCCTGGGAGCTCATTTCCTCAAAGCGTGCCAGCCGGGCCTTGCTCTTCGACTGGCGGCCCTTGGCGTTGCTGCGAACCCACTCCAGCTCCTGTTTGACGGCCTTCTGATGGGACACTTCCTGCTTGGATTCCATGTCCAGACGCTTTTGCTTGTTCTCCAGCCACTGGCTGTAGTTGCCCTCGAAGGGAATGCCCTGGCCGCGATCCAGCTCCAGAATCCAGCCAGCGACATTGTCCAGAAAATAGCGGTCGTGGGTAATCGCGACCACGGTGCCGCTGTAGTCGTGAAGGAATCGCTCCAGCCAGCCCACGGATTCGGCGTCCAGATGGTTAGTTGGCTCGTCCAGAAGCAGCATGTCCGGGCCGGACAACAGCAGCCGGCACAGTGCTACCCGGCGGCGCTCACCACCGGAAAGGGTTTCGACCATAGTGTCCCACGCGGGCAGCCTCAGCGCATCGGCGGCTACTTCCATTTTGCGCTCGATGTCGTGGCCGTCAGTGGCCTGAATCAGTGCTTCCAGTTCGCCCTGCTTTTTAGCAAGCGCGTCGAAGTCGGCATCCGGTTCGGCGTAATCCGCGTACACCTGATCGAGTTCGGCTAACGCGTTATGAACGCTGGCAACGGCCTCATCAACGATTTCCTTGACCGTTTTGGTATCATCCAGCTCGGGCTCCTGCGGCAGGTAGCCCACGTTAATGCCAGGCTGGGGGCGGGCTTCACCAATGTAATCTTCGTCAATCCCCGCCATAATGCGCAGAAGACTGGACTTACCCGAGCCATTAAGGCCGAGAACGCCGATTTTGGCGCCGGGGAAGAAGCTGAGTGAAATGTCTTTGAGGATTTGGCGCTTGGGGGGAACAACCTTGCCCACGCGATTCATGGTGTAAACGTATTGGGCCATAGTGGCAGAATCCTTCTTGCAAGTTGTATGTCGAAACCACTGAAGGTGTCTGACCAAGGTTGTCGGGCAGGGCGATCCGGGATCGTCAAAATCAGGGATGATTTTGTCGAGCGTACAGGGACGTATTCACAGCGTATCCCGGATCGCCCTGCCCGACGGCCGTGACTCCAGTGGCAGCAACCAACGAATACTGACCGAGTAAGGTATCGAAACCGATCGGTGATAGCAATTGAGCGGAACCGGGAACTGGCTTCATGCCGGTATTTACGGAATGTTCAAAGGATGATATTCACCCATTTTTAGGCTATAATAAGCGCCCATTTTTTCGGGCAGCTAAGCACATAGAGGCAGCGCATCCATGTTTAATCGTGATATGAAAATCGCCGGCTACGACGACGAACTCTGGAACGCCATGCAGGCGGAAACCGAGCGGCAGGAGGCTCACATCGAGCTGATCGCCTCGGAGAACTACACCAGCCCACGGATAATGGAAGCGCAGGGCAGCGTGCTGACCAACAAGTACGCCGAAGGTTATCCCGGTAAGCGCTACTACGGTGGCTGCGAATTTGTCGATATTGCTGAAGATCTGGCTATCAGCCGCGCCAAGGAGCTGTTCGGAGCGGCCTACGCCAACGTGCAGCCCCATTCCGGTTCCCAGGCGAACTCTGCCGTGTTCATGGCCCTGCTCAAGCCGGGCGACACGGTGCTGGGCATGAGCCTGGCCCATGGCGGGCACTTGACGCACGGTGCCAGCGTGAATTTTTCCGGCAAGATCTACAACGCCGTGCAGTATGGACTCAATACCGAAACCGGCCTCATCGATTACGATGAGATCGAGCGTCTCGCGCTTGAACATAAGCCGAAGATGATCATTGCCGGTTTCTCTGCCTACTCTCAGACTCTGGATTTTGCCCGCTTCCGCGCCATTGCCGACAAAATAGAGGCGTATCTGTTCGTCGACATGGCTCACGTGGCAGGCCTTGTGGCGGCAGGCGTCTACCCGGACCCGGTACCCCACGCTCACGTGATCGCCACCACGACCCACAAAACCCTGCGCGGCCCTCGCGGCGGCCTGATCCTGGCCTGCGATGACGCCGACCTGCAGAAAAAGCTGAACTCCGCCGTGTTCCCGGGTGGACAGGGCGGGCCGCTGATGCACGTGATCGCTGCCAAAGCGGTTTGCTTCAAGGAAGCCATGAGCGACGAGTTCAAGGCCTACCAAAAGCAGGTCATCAAAAACGCCAAGGCCATGGCCGACGTATTTATTTCCCGTGGGTTTGACGTGATTTCCGGTGGCACTGAAAACCATCTGTTCCTCGTCAGCCTGATCAAGCAGGACATCACCGGCAAAGACGCCGACGCTGCGCTGGGTAAAGCACACATTACCGTCAACAAAAACGCGGTTCCCAATGATCCGCGCTCTCCGTTCGTGACCTCTGGCCTGCGTATCGGTACGCCCGCGGTGACCACGCGGGGCTTTGGCGAATCCGAATGCCGGGATCTGGCAGGCTGGATGTGTGATGTGCTGGATAACCTCGAAGACGAGGCCGTTAACAGCCGTGTGCGCGAGCAGGTTGAAGTCCTGTGTAAGCGTTTCCCGGTATACGCCGGCTAACCAGGCCGAGCCAGCCACCGTGCCAGTGTAAGATCTGGTTTGGTGGCCTTCCGGAGTTCCGACTTATGCATTGTCCATTCTGTGGTGAAGCGGATACCAAAGTGATCGACTCCCGGCTGGTGGCCGAGGGGGATCAGGTTCGTCGTCGCAGGGAATGCCTGTCTTGCCGGGAACGTTTTACCACCTTCGAATCCGCCGAGCTGGTCATGCCGCGGGTGGTAAAGCAGGACGGCACGCGCCAGCCGTTTGACGAGGTAAAACTCCGGTCGGGACTGATGAAAGCGCTGGAGAAACGTCCGGTCAGCATCGAAGAAATCGAGGCATCACTCAACCGGATCAAGTTCCGCTTGCGGGCAACCGGAGAGCGTGAGATCAAATCCATGAATCTGGGTGAAGAGGTAATGACCGAGCTGCGACAGTTAGACAAAGTCGCTTATGTCCGGTTTGCCTCGGTGTATCGCAGTTTTCAGGACATCAATGAATTCAAGGAAGAGATCGAGCGCCTGTCTGCGACCTCTGGCGAGGATCCGGTTGAGGTAGCCAAGGCGCTAGCCGATACCCGGCCGCCCAGGGGACGTACATGACGTTAGAAAGGGACGCACATGACGTTAGAAAGGGACGTACATGACCGATAGCCTGGACACAGCGATGATGGCCCGCGCCGTGCAGCTTGCATGGCGGGGCCGCTATTCCACGCACCCTAACCCAAGGGTGGGGTGCGTGATTGCCCGGGGCGACCGCGTTCTGGGGGAAGGCTGGCACGAGCGCACGGGGGAAGCCCACGCTGAAATACGGGCGCTGAGCCAGGCGGGTCCGGAAGCTCGTGGGGCCACCGCTTACGTGACGCTTGAGCCCTGCAGCCATTTTGGCCGCACACCCCCCTGCGCGAAGGCGCTGGTTGAGGCTGGCGTAGCACACGTCCATGCCGCCACCGAAGACCCCAATCCCTCCGTTTCCGGGCGTGGCCTGGCCATGTTGCGGGAAGCGGGTGTTAAAGTAACGCTGGGGCTGCTGGCTGACGAAGCTATGCGCCTGAACCCGGGCTTTATGAAGCGAATGAATACGGGCAGGCCGTTTGTACGCCTGAAAATGGCGGCGAGTCTGGACGGGCGAACCGCTATGGCCTCCGGTGAAAGCCAGTGGATTACCGGTGCCCAGGCGCGGCAGGATGTTCAGCGCCTGAGGGCAATCAGCGATGCGATTCTGACCGGTGTGGGCACAGTGCTTGCCGACAACCCGTCACTGACGGTTCGGCGGGAAGAGATGGGCGAGATTGGCGACGCTACTGAGCCTTCCCGGCAGCCGCTCAGGGTGATTGCCGACAGAGATGCCAGAACACCGGCGGATTCCGTCATACTCAGGGGCGGCAATGTTCAGGTATTCTGCGCGTCTCCCACGTTGGACACGGCGCCGGCGCAGGATCTGGCGGCCCTTGGCATCAGCGTTAGCGGGGTGGCCTGGAAAGACAACGGTATCGATGTGTGCGAACTGTTGGACAGCCTTGGAGAGCTGGGCATCAACGAATTACTGGTCGAAGCAGGGCCAACGCTCGCCGGAACCTTCATCAACGAGCGATTAGTAGACGAGCTCTGGCTTTACCAGGCACCGGTGTTTCTCGGCAGCACCGGCAGGCCAACAGCGCATTTGCCGCTGGATTCACTGGCCGACAAAGTGCAATGGAAGGTGCTGGATCGCCGCCAGATCGGTGCGGACCAGAGGTTGATTCTTGCGCCGGTCTGACGGAATGACATTCATGGCCTGTCTCGATTCTGATTTCGGGCGGGCAGGCCACAAAGGACCTCAAACGGTATGGCACTGAACAGCATTGAAGAGATGATCGAGGATATCCGTCAGGGCAAAATGGTGATCCTGATGGACGACGAGGACCGGGAAAACGAGGGCGACCTGGTGATGGCGGCGGAGCACTGTACGCCCGGGGCCATCAATTTCATGGCACGCTTTGGTCGGGGCCTGATCTGCATGCCGATGACACGGCAGCGCTGCGAGCAGCTTGGCCTGCCATTGATGGTCCAGCGCAACGCTTCCGGATTCGGAACCAAGTTTACCTTGTCCATTGAAGCGACCGAGGGCGTCACCACCGGTATTTCCGCGGCGGATCGCGCCCGTACGGTTCAGGCGGCGGTTGCTCGTGAAGCCAGGGCATCGGATCTGGTGCAGCCAGGGCACATCTTTCCACTGATGTCAGATCCAGGCGGCGTGCTCAGTCGCGCAGGGCACACGGAAGCGTCCTGCGATCTGGCCTCCCTTGCGGGCAGCGAACCTGCTGGCGTTATCTGCGAAATCATGAACGACGACGGTTCTATGGCGCGGCGCGAAGACCTTGAACGCTTTGCCCGGCAGCATGACCTGAAAATCGGCACCATTGCCGACCTGATTCACTACCGGATCATGAACGAGCGCACCATTGAATGCGTTGAGCAGAATGATATTGATACCGAATACGGTGTGTTCAATTTGCACACCTACCGGGACAGCATTCAGGGTTCAACGCACCTGGCGATGGTGATGGGTAATATCTCGCCCGACGAACCTGTGCTGGTCAGAGTCCATATAACCGACACGCTCCGGGACCTGCTGGGTGCGCGCCGGGTGGATTCGCGCAGCTGGCCGCTGCATCGGGCACTGGCGAAGGTCGCTGCGGAGGGGCAGGGCGTTGTGGTGCTTCTCAACAGCGCCGAGGACAGCTACGACCTTGAGGACCGGATTCACGATTTCTTCGAGCAGGATAATAAATCTGCGGCCAAAGGCAGTTCCGGTGTCTATTTCACAGTGGGGACAGGATCCCAGATTCTGCGGGATCTCGGCGTTGGCAAAATGCGTTTGTTAAGCCCGCCCATCAAGTATTCTGCGATTTCCGGATTTGACCTGGAAGTCGTGGAATACGTGCCTTACAACCCCCAATGATATAATCCTGTGGCGCTCGTGACCGTTTAACGGCGCCGCAATGAAGGAGCCATGCATGGCAGACGTAAAAGTAATTGAAGGTGATTTCAAAAACTGCAGCGGCCGATACGCACTGGTGGTCGGCCGGTTCAACGGGTTTGTGGTGGAAAGTCTGGTGGAAGGCGCCCTGGATACGCTGCGCAGGCACGGCATTGCGGAAGCAGACACTACGATCATCCGCGTACCCGGGGCCTACGAGATGCCTCTGGCCGTCAAGCGGGTGGCTGAAACCGGAAATTTCGATGCCATTATTGCTCTTGGTGCCGTGATCCGTGGCGGTACACCGCATTTTGAATACGTCGCTGGCGAAGTTTCCAGCGGGCTTGGTGCCGTGAGCCTGGACACAGACGTGCCGGTGACCTTCGGCGTTCTGACGGTGGATTCCATCGAGCAGGCGATTGAGCGATCCGGAACCAAAGCAGGCAACAAAGGTGCGGAAGCGGCGATCACAGCGCTGGAAATGGTCAGTCTGTTCAATAAGCTGGGTGAGTGATGAGCACATCTGACGAAAGCACAGCCCAGCCCGCGCCGACCGGCCAACCAACAGCCGGCAATCGCCGCCGTGCCCGCGCTCTGGCAGTGCAGGGTCTGTATCAGCGGCATTTCAGCAAAAGCTCCATTATCGACATTGAGGCCGAATTTATTGTCGATAATGATATGTCGAAGGTGGATTCAGCCTACTTTCGTGACCTTCTGAGAGGTGTTCACCGGGAACAGGAAGAGCTTGATCGCCTGTTGGAGCCGTTTCTTGAGCGGCCGATCCATGAAGTGGACGCTATCGAGCTGGCGATTGTTCGTCTTGGAACTTACGAGCTGAAGTACCGGCTTGACGTGCCCTACCGGGTCGTGATCAACGAAGGCATTGAAATGGCTAAAAAATTCGGAGGAACCGAGGGTCATAAATTTGTCAACAGTCTGCTGGATAAGCTTGGCCACCGTCTGCGTCTGGCCGAGACCCGAAAACGCTGACCCATGGGTGAATTCGAACTGATTCGCCGGTATTTTTTGCCACTGTCGAGGGCCGGGAAACACTCGGCCATTCTGCTCGGCCCCGGCGATGACTGCGCAATTCAGAGGGTCGGGGAAGGGCAGGATCTTGTCTTTTCGGTGGATACTCTGGTTGAAGGTGTTCACTTTCCTGAGCACTACTCACCGGAACATCTCGGCTGGCGAAGCCTGGCCGTAGCTGCCAGCGATCTTGCGGCCATGGGGGCTGACCCGGTCTGCTTTACCCTCGCGATGACTCTGCCTGAAGCCGATTCTGATTGGCTTCAGGGTTTCAGTTCCGGGTTGTCCAGTGCTTCCCGTCAGTTTGGCCTGAACCTCGCGGGCGGCGACACCACTCGAGGCCCGCTCACCCTGACCCTGCAGGTTCATGGCACCGTTCCCACCGATAGCGCGATACGGCGTTCGGGGGCGAAGCCAGGTGATGTCATCTGTGTGTCCGGTACGCTCGGCAATGCCGGAGCCGCGCTTGCCATTCTCGAGCTGGAATCCCCCGCGGCTGAGCAGGCACAATTGCTCACGCACTATCATGCGCCGCAGCCCAGGCTTGCATTGGGCAGGGCCCTGCGGGGAAGTGCGTCTGCGGCGATTGATATTTCCGACGGGCTGGCCGCCGATCTGGGGCACCTGTTGGAGGCATCGGGCGTGGGCGGGACCATCGATGTCGGTCGGTTACCGCTGTCTGATGCCCTGGTGGCTCTGAGGGCGGACGCGGCGGATCTGGCGCTTTATGCCGGGGACGACTATCAGTTGTGCGTGACTATGCCGAACACATCTCTGGAAGCGTTGCCTGGCGCCATCCGTGATCAGTTAACGGTGATCGGTCGGGTTCGGGAAGGCAAAGGGTTGATCGTCGATGGCGGGGATGCCCGGGCGCAATCAGGGGGATACGATCATTTTGGGAGTGAGTGAATGAAGCGCGGTAACGAGCATCTCGAACCGGATATGCCAGAGCAGATTCTGCCGCCCGGTTTTCTGAGAGATCCCGTCCATCTGCTGGCGTTTGGCTTTGGCAGTGGCGCGGCGGCCCGGGCGCCCGGCACATGGGGCAGCCTGGCCGCTATTCCCCTCTGGCTGGGTTTTGTATGGGTGCCACCGGTTGTTTACTGGGTGATCGTTGCGGTCGCGTTCCTGGCGGGCATCTGGCTGTGCGGTAAAACGGCTTCAGATCTCAAGGTCCACGATCACGGGGGCATCGTCTGGGATGAATTCGTGGGCATGTGGATTGTACTGGGTCTGTTTCCCGACAATGTGTATGGCGTGCTGATCGCGTTCGCGTTGTTCCGGTTGTTTGATGTGGTGAAACCCTGGCCGATCAGTTGGTTTGATAGTCACATGCCGGGGGGGCTAGGCATCATGTTTGATGACGTGGTGGCGGGTTTTATGGCAATGGCAAGCCTGTTCGCCATCGACCGGTGGTTGATGCCGGTCTTGGTCTGAACAGTTTTAAGGTTCTGGCGGCGGTTTCAGTGAATCTGGTGCTCCTGTGGCAGCAATTTCACCACGTGCAAAAATCGCTTTAGCCCAATCTCGGCACGTTCGCGTGAAGCAAAGGGGCCGCTGTCAAAACCTTCTCTGGTTGTAAAGTACCATTTGCCACCGACACAGAAATAACGGCTGCAGCGGAATGGGGTCGGGCCTTGCTCACCGGTTCGATGTTGCGTATTCATGTTTACTCCTGGGCCCGGCCTCATGTTTATGATGTCGGGCAATGCGACATTTCGCTCTTCGACTGTTTAAAACTAAATCAATTCCTGCCGAATTCAACATTTTTTTACATTTCTTTGTTCAATATACTTGATCGAAAAAAATAACCAGCCTTGCTCTGAGGGGGTTGTCTGGTCAAAATGCTGCCCAAGATGTTTTATACCAGCCAGCAGGCTGTCAAGCCGGATAGGGGCACACCATGAAGAGCCGACTCATTCAGTTTTCTGTTGAACGCGCACGGATCAGCTTTCTGGCCATCGTCGGCCTGGCTGTGATAACCGGTTGCAGCTCGGGCATGTCCAGAGTCCAGACCTGGGAGGGCACCGTTGAAAACGCCGATCAGGTGGCCGTGCTCTCGTCGCCCGGGGCGATTAATGTGCGGGAAGTTAATGGCCAGCTCATGACGAGTTTTCTCATTGATGACCTGAGTATAGACTACGAACTGCTCCCTGGTGAAAACCGCATTGTATTCGTCTACAAGACAATCTGGTCCAAATCTGAAGCGGTGGAAAACGGGTAATCCAAGGTGCACGTTGTGGAAACGCCCCGGCAAACCGTGACCATCAATGCTGAGCCGGGTGAGACCTATCAGTTCCAGATTGAAAAACCGGATAATCGTCGGCAAGCCGAAGCCCTGGTCCGGGATTTTTCTGTTGCTGTGGTGAGCTCTGGTGGTCAGACCGTTGCAACCTCGTCGCTCTGGACTGCTTCCGGGGTTGCTTCTGATAGCCAAAAGGCCGTGACCCGGGCACCTGTGCCGGATTCCCGTCCGGCGACAGCGCCGGTTGATGCTACTGCAGCAACAACGCTTGAACAGCTCAAATTGCTCTGGGGCGATGCATCCGAGGAAGAAAAACGCGAATTCCTGCGCTGGGCATTCGAATAAGGCGTTAAGTGCTTCGGGAACCTAGTTGCGGAAACGTGCAACGGTCTTTCGAAGCGCTCCTTCCATCAGCGTCAGGGCGTCGTCCATCAGTGTCGGATGCACTCCCGCGTCGAACCCGGCGTCGCAGGCTTCTTCAGTCAGATTGGCTGCTGCGGTCTCAATGGCGTCGAGGCTGTCCTCAAGCAGTGTGGTCAGCGATTCGCCATCCGCCACTACATCCGGGCAGAGGGTGAAGTTGACGGTCAGAGTTCCCTGGTAGCTTACAGCTACAATGACAAGCCCCATGCTGTCGAACAGCGGCGCCGTGTTGAACTGGGCGGTGAGTCTTGCTCCTTGCAGATAAAGCGGAACCTGTGGCCCCGGCACGTTGGTGATGGGCAGATTGAATACAGGCTGATACCGCTGGGCAATCTGGAGTTCAGAATATAGCCGCGCTGACAGTGCCAGCATGGTTGAAGGCAAAAGCTCGGTCAGGCGGTCAGCGGCAATTGCTTCGCGATAGGGTTCGGATTCTACTGCGTTCCAGTGAATCCGGCGGATGCGCCGGGCCGGGTTCGGCTCGTTGGTGGCCAGATCCAGCAACATGGCGGACATCTGGTTTCCCGTTGCCTTGCGAAGACTGCTTGAGCGCACCGAGATGGGTGTCATAGCCACCAGGGACCGGTCCGTTTCCATACCCTGCTCGTGCATATAGCGTCTGAGCGTTTCTGCGCACAATCCCAATACCACGTCGTTCAGGGTCACACTGCCCAGTGTCGCCTTGATGGCTTTCAGACGCGACAGGTCCACGGTGCTGGAAACAATCTGGCGATTGGCGGTGATCTGCCGATTAAAGGGGCTGTGTGGCGCCGAAAACAGTGGAAAAGGAAACGGCAGTTTTCGCATCTGCCTCTGAATAATGCCGCGAGCCGTGGCTTCAGCGGCACTGAAGGCCACCGATGTGATCTGCAAGGGCTTGCGGATCAGGTTGGCCCCGGCCTGCAAGATGACTCGCTCATCTGTTGGTGCGGGCCCCGGGGCCCAGGTGCGGGGCGGGTCGATGCGGCGCGGCGAGGGGCCGTATTCAAGCAGTTTAGCGATGATTTCCTCACCACTAAAGGCGTCGATGGCCGCGTGGTGCAGTTTGATGATCAGCGCAAAATCACCCTTCTTCGGGTGTTCAGAATTGCGAAAACCATCCACAAACGTAATGTGCCACAGCGGCCGGTCCCGCTTAAGGGGCTGTTCCAGAATGCGGGACGCCAGCTTCATCAAGCTGGCCTGGCTACCGTTATCGCCCAGATTGACGTAAGCAAGATGGCGCTCGATGCTGAAATCCGGGTCGTCTATCCAGTAGGGGCGGCCAAGCCTGAAAGGGATCTCTTTCAGGCGCTGGCGGAACAGTGGAACGACGTGGAGCCGGCTCCGCAGATAGGCCACAAAGGTGCTGAAAGCCAGTGGTGTGTCGCGATCCGAGGCATCAAAGAGGTAGATTCCGCCAATGTGCATGGGGGCGGTTTCGGATTCCAGATAAAGAAAAGAGGCGTCCAGTTCCGACAACTGCTGCATGGTTTTAGAGCTCCATTCAGGTAATGCGCGTGGAAGCAGTATAAACGACTCGGGGCAGATTCCGTTGGCTCTTTTACCGGTTTTTGGCGTCAGTTCAAGCCAGTTTCGTCATTCGGGTGTGCTGTCCAGCCAGTCAGATATTGCCGGGGAGGTGGTCAACCGCTGCCAGATCCACATAAGTGCCTTGCCCTGGTCTTCGGTATGGCGGGCAAGGTGCAGCATGATGGGTTGCCGGGGTTCGTGGACCGCCAGAGCCTTGAGCTCGCCCGATGCCAGCAGCGAGCGGACGCGGGGTTCGGGCAACCAGCCGACGGCCAGCCCTGCCTTCTGAATGGCGATTTTCTGGTCGATATTGCTAACGGTCAGGGTTGGCTGGCGGCGGAAAATGCCGGCGTTGCCCGTCGGCAGAGACCGCGAGGTGTCGGCCGCAACGGCGGCAGGGAAAGCCGCGATGGCGGTTTCGGTCAATGGTTGCTCTGCGCTGACGAGGGGATGGTCCGGCGATACGGCGTAGACGAACGACATGTTGCCCAGTGGGCTGGTGGTGAACGCCCCGGCCGGTTTGCTCATCTGGTCGGCGCCGACAATCATGTCTATTCGTCGGCTTTGCAGGGCGTCCCAGGAGCCGGCGAATACTTCCTCTATCAACTGAACTTCAACCGGTACGCCAAGCGCGTAAAATTCCCGGATGGCGTCAAACAGGCATTCTGCGGGCAGCAGGGAGTTGAATCCGATGCGCAATCGCGTTTCCCAGCCTTTTGCGACCTGTTGGGTGGTATGGGCCAGGGTTTCCGCCGCTTCCAGAAGGCTGCGGCCTTCTTCCAGCAGGTAGCGGCCGGCGGGGGTCAGCGCTGCTCTGTGTCCGGTGCGGTCGAATATGGCTACGCTCAGGTCTTCTTCCAGTTTCTGGACGGTGTAGCTGATGGCAGACGGTACCCGGAAGAGTTCATTGGCGGCGCCAGCAAAGCTGCCTTTGCGGTCTATGGCATCGAGAACTTTGAGGGCGTCTATGGTGATGGCTGTATGCATGTTCGAATTATCTGATGGTGTTGGCCAGAATTGATTGTTTGAGAGCGTAGCAGGGTGGCCGGTATTCTGCTTTTAATTTCTTGCGATTAGATTTGGGTGGCGCGGAAGTTGGGGCAGGCCTTCGCAAACACGCCGTAAACCCATCCATGGGGGCTCGGCATTGCCATCCTTGGCAATGCACGGTTTGCAAAGGCCTGCCCCAACTCCCTCGTCAGGCAAAGTGCCTGCCGCCTGCTTGGATCGCCAAACAAATTATAAGTGGAGGCTTTGTGGGACTTCTTGTTGACGGCAAATGGCACGATCAGTGGTATGACACTTCCAAGACTGGCGGCAAATTCGAGCGCGAGGCCGCCCGGTTCCGGAACTGGGTAACGGCGGATGGCTCGCCCGGGCCGGACGGGGAGGGTGGTTTTTCGGCGGAGTCGGGGCGGTATCATCTATATGTGTCCATGGCTTGTCCCTGGGCGCACCGGACGTTGATTTTTCGGGTGTTGAAGGGGCTTGAGAGGCATGTTTCGGTGTCGGTGGTGCATCCGGACATGGTGGAGAATGGATGGGAGTTCAGGCCGGATGAGGCCGCGCATCGGGACAACGTTAACGGTATGCGTTTCATGTACGAGGTGTATCAGAAAGCCGCGCCGGATTATTCCGGGCGGGTGACGGTTCCGGCGCTCTGGGACAAGCAGAGGCAGACGATTGTCAGCAATGAGTCTGCGGACATTATCCGGATGTTCAATGCGGCGTTTGATGGGCTTGAGGATGTTCGCTCGGATCTGGATTTTTACCCGGAAGCACTCCACGGCGAGATTGCCGAGGTGAATGAGCGGGTGTATCACACGGTCAATAACGGTGTGTATAAAGCAGGATTCGCGACCGCTCAGGACAAGTACGAAGAAGCGTACGGAGCGTTGTTTGATTCGCTGGACTGGCTGGAGGAGCGGCTATCGTCGCAGCGGTATCTGGCGGGCAACCGGTTGACGGAGGCGGATTGGCGGCTGTTTACCACCTTGATCCGTTTTGACGCGGTGTATTACAGCCATTTCAAATGCAATCGCCAGAGAATTTCGGATTTTCCCGCGCTGTCCGGCTATGTGAGGGATCTTTATCAGGTGCCTGGCGTAGCGGAGACGGTGGATATCGGGCAGATCAAGCGTCACTATTATGTGAGCCAGCGGACGATCAACCCGACCCAGATTGTGCCGGTTGGGCCGGAGCTGGATTTTGATACGCCCCATGGGCGAGAAGATCTGGGGTGAGTTGGTGATGGCCGGGTTGAGCCTCGTCGGATTACGGGTTGAGCCTTGTCGGATTACGGCTTCGCCTAATCCGACCTACCCAGCGTCGCCGCCGAGCGTAGGTTGGATTAGCAAAGCGTAATCCAACAACCTGCTGTGAAGAAGGTGCTAACTAACCCGCGCAACCGCAATGTCGGTCAGCAATACAAGAGCCTGTTTATGATCTGACTCGGGAAGGACGTTGAGGCAGGCAGTCGCCAGGGCGGCCTGTTCCCTGGCTTTCGCCATGGTGTATTCCAGGGCTCCGGATCGATTAACGATGTCCAGAATGGCGGGCAGGTCATCCAGTCCGCCCTTGCGGATGGCCCGGCGAATCAGCTGTTGCTCGTCCGGGGTGCCATTGCTCATGGCATAAATCAGCGGGAGCGTGGTCTTGCCTTCCGCCAGATCGTCGCCGACGTTTTTGCCCATTTCGTCTGCATTACCCTGATAGTCCAGAAGGTCGTCTACCAACTGAAACGCCAGGCCAAGGTGTTTGCCGTAATCCCGCAGGCAGCGTTCCTGCTCTGTGTTGGCCCCTGCAAGTAGCGCGCCGGTATGGGAGGCAGCTTCAAACAACATGGCGGTTTTGTTGTGGATAACCTCCATGTATTTGTCTTCGGATAGATCCGGATTCTTCACGTTCATCAGCTGCAGCACTTCGCCTTCGGCGATCACTGCGGTGGCGTGGGACAGAACATCCATAATCCGCAGGTCTTGCAGTTCCACCATCATTTCGAAGGCACGGGCGTACAGGAAATCGCCGACCAGTACACTGGGAGCATTGCCCCAGCGAGCGTTTGCAGTGCTGCGGCCCCGGCGAAGATCCGAGGTGTCCACTACGTCATCGTGAAGTAAAGTGGCGGTGTGCAGAAATTCAATGACGGCAGCGAGCTTGAGGTGGTCATCACCCTTGTAGCCAATCGCCCGGCTGGACAGCAGGACCAGCAGGGGTCGCAGGCGCTTGCCGCCACTTTCGATAATATACTGGGCGATCTTTTCGACCAGCGGAACGTCTGACGCCAGCCGCCTGATAATCAGATCGTTGACCCGGCTGAAGTCGTCCGTGACGGTGTCGTAAATGCGCTGGGCTGTCATGGGGCTGATCCGGTTCCTTGTTTCATCATGGGGATGGTCATTGTCCTGATGTTGGCAGGTCGCGCAATGCTAGGTATTGCGCAGATCAGTGTCAACTTGGCTTGTGTTGCCGGCCGTCTTTTCGTACAATCACGCGCCCAACTCATCCCAACCTGCGCTCCCTGCTATAGGGTTGCCAAAGCGCTTCCCTTAGAACCAGGTGGATAAGAGCAGGGATGGGTCAATCGCGGAGAAAATGAATGTACGCAGTTATTGTTAGCGGTGGCAAGCAGCACCGCGTAAAGGAAGGCGAGACGCTGAAGCTGGAAAAGCTGGAAGTGGAAACAGGTGGGAGCATTGATTTTGATCGCGTTCTGCTGGTTGTCGATGGAGACAAGGTTCAGGTCGGCGCGCCGGTTGTTGACGGTGCCAAGGTAACCGCCGAAGTGATCAACCACGGTCGTCACGACAAGATCCAGATCATCAAGTTCCGTCGTCGGAAGCATTCCATGAAGCGTCAGGGCCACCGTCAGTGGTTTACTGAAGTCAAGATCACGGGTATCACGGGCTAAAGCTCTGAAACACCCCTTAGATAAGGAGGCTTGTAATGGCTCACAAAAAAGCAGCAGGTAGTACCCGTAACGGTCGCGATTCCGAGTCGAAACGACTTGGTGTGAAGCGCTACGGCGGCGAAACCGTATCAGCGGGCAGCATCATTGTTCGCCAGCGCGGAACCCGTTTCCACGCCGGCCACAACGTTGGCCTGGGCAAAGACCACACCCTGTTTGCAACTGAAACCGGTCAGGTTCTGTTCGAAGTCAAAGGTCCCGACAACCGTAAGTTTGTGAGCATCGTTCCAGCGGCGTAAGTCGCGGCGATCTCAGGTTCTGTCGAACCTTGGACAGCACTGACAGGATAATCTGCCAGTGCTGTCCGGAGCCCCGCAAAGCTTCCCAGAGGCTGCGGGGCTTTTTAGTTTATGCGCCACGCGCAAAGGGTTGAT